>CEVN01133857.1_pt1 | contig 28316 bp, 27 predicted proteins | sample 427041 | NCBI WGS metagenome assembly CEVN01 (sample SAMEA2623463, study PRJEB7988) | marine metagenome | biome: marine biome (ENVO:00000447); feature: surface water layer (ENVO:00002042); material: "saline water (ENVO:00002010), including plankton (ENVO:xxxxxxxx)" | depth 5 m
AGAACAAAATGTGTACATTTAAATCAGTGATTCGTAATATAAAAAAAGGAAATAAAAATGACTAAAAATAATTTAAAAGTTGTTAAATCAGACAATAAAAAAGAACAAGAAATTAAGGAAAAAAATAAAGCTCTAAATGCTGCCATAAGCCAAATAGACGATAATTTTGGTAAAGGTTCTGTAATGCGTTTAGGTCAACAACAGGCTATGGACGTTGAGTCAATTTCAACAGGTTCTTTAAGTTTAGACTTGGCTCTTGGAATAGGTGGATTGCCTAAAGGAAGGGTAGTAGAAATTTACGGCCCAGAGTCTTCCGGAAAAACTACATTAGCTCTCCAGGTTGTTGCAGAAGCTCAAAAAACCGGTGGGATTTGTGGATTTGTTGATGCAGAACACGCTTTAGATCCAGTATATGCAAAGAAATTGGGAGTTAAAACAGATGAACTTTTAATTTCTCAACCGGATACTGGTGAACAAGCATTAGAAATTGCTGATACTTTAATTAAATCAGGATCGTTATCAGTTTTAGTGGTCGACTCTGTTGCGGCTTTAACACCCAAAGCAGAGCTAGAAGGTGAAATGGGAGATCATCATGTTGGACTACAATCTAGATTAATGAGTCAAGCTCTTAGAAAATTAACTGGTTCAATATCGAAATCAAACACTATGGTTATTTTTATAAACCAGATAAGAATGAAAATTGGTGTTATGTTTGGTAACCCAGAAACTACATCAGGTGGAAACGCACTTAAGTTCTATTCGTCCGTTCGAATGGATATTAGAAGAATAGGTGCTATAAAAGAAAAAGATCAAATTATAGGAAATAGTACTAGAGTCAAAGTTGTGAAAAACAAAGTGGCTCCACCATTTAAAATGGTTGAATTTGATTTAATGTACGGAAAAGGTATTAGTAAATCAGGAGAATTAATTGATCTTGGTGCCAAAGCTGAAATAGTTGAAAAATCTGGAGCTTGGTATGCTTATAAAGGTGAAAAAATAGGTCAAGGTAGAGAAAATGCCAAAATCTATTTAGAAAAAAATCCGAAAGTTGCAGATGAAATTGAGACTGCTATAAGAACGAAAGCAGGCTTGATATCAAAAAAGATTGAGGGAAATCCAGCTTCCAAAGATAAAGAAACAGAAAAATAACGATTTTTCCATCATACTCTCAAAACGAAAGGCGTCCCCACGCCTTTCGTATCCTTTCTTGTTATAGACAATAAATAAAATATCTGTATTTAATAGTAATATGAGCCTTATTTTAATGAGTAATATAAGAGATAAGTTTCTTGAATATTTTTCAAGAAATGGTCACACGAAGGTGGAGTCCAGCAATATTGTTCCAAATAACGATCCTACCCTAATGTTTACAAATTCTGGAATGGTTCAATTTAAAAATGTATTTACTGGAATAGAAAAAAAAAATTTTAGAACTGCTGCAACCTCGCAAAAATGTATTAGAGCTGGTGGAAAGCATAATGATCTAGAGAATGTTGGGTATACACCTAGGCATCATACTTTTTTCGAAATGCTTGGAAACTTCTCTTTTGGAGATTATTTTAAAGAAAAAGCTATTTATTACGCATGGGAATTACTTACAAAAGATTTTGGACTTCCTAAAGATAGATTATCAGCAACAGTCTATTCAGAGGATGAAGAAGCCTTTAAATTATGGAGAAAAGTAGCAGGATTACCAGAAAGTAAAATTATTAAAATCTCAACAGCAGATAATTTTTGGTCTATGGGAGAAACAGGACCGTGTGGACCTTGCTCTGAAATATTCTTTGACCACGGTGACAAACTAAAAGGAGGCCCTCCAGGAAGCAAAGATCAAGATGGAGATAGATTTATTGAAATTTGGAATCTTGTTTTTATGCAATTTGAACAAGTTTCTAAAAATAAAAGAATTGATTTACCCAAACCATCAGTTGATACAGGAATGGGCCTAGAAAGAATAACAGCTGTTCTACAAGGTACCCACGATAATTATGACATAGATCACTTTAAAAAGCTGATTTCAGCATCATCTGAAATTACAAAAACTAAAATAGATAATGAAACAATCGCAAGTCACAGGGTCATTGCAGATCATTTAAGAGCAAGTAGTTTTCTAATATCCGAAGGCGTTCTACCCTCTAATGAAGGCAGAGGTTATGTTCTTAGAAGAATTATGAGAAGAGGGATGAGGCATGCTCATACATTAGGTAGTAAAAAACCAATTTTCTTTAAATTATTTGATGTTTTATTAAACGAAATGTCACAAAGTTATCCAGAACTAAATACAGGAAAAGATTTAATTACAGAAACATTAAAAAATGAAGAGGAAAAGTTTTCATCTCTTTTAGATAGAGGAATGAAAATTTTAGATCAGAATTTAGAAAAAGTAAAAAATAATACTTTACCTGGAGAAATGGCCTTCAAACTTTACGATACATATGGTTTTCCTTTGGATCTTACTGCTGATATTTTGAAAAATAAAAATATAAAAATTGATACTGCTGCATTTGATAAAGCGATGCAAAAAAGCAAGGAGTTAGCTAGAGCAAGCTGGAAAGGTTCAGGTGATATATCGGTAGAGAAAAAATGGTTTAAAGTGAGAGATCAATTAAATCCTACAGAATTTTTAGGTTATGAATTTGATAAAGCCGAAGGAGAAGTTTTAAAAATATCGAAAGGAAATAAATTTGTTGAAATTGCAAAAGAAGGTGACGATGTTGAGATCATAACTAACCAAACACCTTTCTATGGTGAGTCAGGTGGACAAGTTGGAGATCAGGGTATTATCTCAAATTCACAATGTAAAATTAATATTAAAGATACTCAGAAAAAAATGGGTGATATATTTATTCATTATGGAACTGTTAAAGAAGGTTCACTTAAAGTTGGCGACAGTGTAAATCTTGAAATAAACATTCAAAAAAGAAATAATTCAAGAGCTAACCATTCTGCAACACATTTGCTTCACGAGTCTTTAAGAAGGACGTTAGGCAAACACGTAACTCAAAAAGGATCGCTTGTAAGTCCAGACAGACTCCGATTTGATTTCAGCCATAATAAAGCAATTGAAAAAGATGAAATGGTTAAAATAAATAAAATTGTTAATGATATAGTAGAAGGTGAAAGTAATGTTCAGACAAGAATTATGACACCTAAAGAAGCAGTTAGCCTAGGAGCTTTAGCTCTATTTGGTGAAAAATATGGTGATGAAGTTAGAGTTGTTTTTATGGGTAAAGAAAATAATGGTTTTTTTTCAACAGAGTTATGTGGTGGAACACACGTAAAAAACACAATAGAAGTCGGGGAATTTAAAGTAATCAGCCAATCATCCATTGCTTCAGGAGTTAGAAGGGTGGAGGCATTAAGAGGTAAACAGCTTAAAGATTACGAAAAATCTTTAAAAAAAGATAAGTCTTTAAAAGAAAAAAAACTTAAAGAACAAGTTGATTTAGTCAAAAATGAGCTATTAAAATTTAAATTAAAACCAGATTATAAAGATGATCTTGATTTGCCAGAAAACTTAAAAAATCTTAACAGACAATTAGAAAAAATGAAAATTAAAAATATTATTAAAGATAAAAATAAAAATACTATAAAAGATAAAAAAATTGGTAATTTTATATTTAGACAACAAGTTTTAACTGATTTTCCACCCAAGGAATTAAGAAGTGTAATAGATCAGGGGAAAAAAGATATAAAAGAAGGAATTATAATTAGTATTTCTACTTTTGAGGACAAGGTTGGAGTTGCAGTCGGTTTAACTAAAGAGTTGACCAATAAATATGATGCTGTCGAACTTGTTAAAATTGTCTCTGAAGTACTTGGAGGAAAAGGTGGAGGAGGAAGAAAAGATTTTGCACAAGCTGGTGGTTCTCATAAAGATAAGATTGAGGAAGCCTTAAATACTATAAAAAGGAAAATTAATTAAGTTTTTTTTTAAGATTTGAGTCTATCACTTCTAGAAATTGATTTGTTGTAAGATATTTTTGGTTTTTATCAATAAGGATAGCTAAATCCTTTGTCATAGATCCGCTTTCAACTGTCTCAATACATACTTTTTCTAAGGTTTCTGAAAACTTAATTAATTCATCGTTGCCATCTAATCGACCTCTATGAGAAAGCCCCCTTGTCCATGCAAAAATAGATGCAATTGGATTTGTAGATGTTTCTTTTCCTTGTTGGTGTTGCCTATAATGTCTAGTAACAGTTCCGTGGGCAGCTTCAGCTTCGGCGATCTTACCATCTGGAGTTCTAAGTACACTTGTCATCAAACCTAGGGAACCATATCCTTGAGCTACCGTGTCAGATTGGACATCTCCATCATAATTTTTGCAAGCCCAAATATACTTACCGCTCCACTTCATTGCACACGCAACCATATCGTCTATCAATCTATGTTCATAAGTAATTCCTACATCATCAAACTTTTTCTTAAATTCTTTTTGGTAGATATCTTCAAAAATATCTTTGAATCTTCCATCATAAACTTTTAAAATAGTATTTTTTGATGAAAAATATACTGGCCATTTTCTAACCAAACCATAATTTAAACATGCTCTTGCAAAATCTTTGATTGAGTTATCCAAATTATACATTGAAAGAGCTATCCCCGATTCATTAAATTTAAAAACTTCATGTTCAATTTTATCTTTTCCATCTTCAGACTCCCACTTAATTGTCATTTTTCCTTTTCCAGGAACTTTAAAATCTGTAGCTCTATATTGATCTCCAAAAGCATGTCTTCCTACTATGACACTTTCAGTCCAATGTGGAACTAGTCTAGGAACATTTTTACAGATTATAGGTTCTCTAAAAATTGTTCCACCAACAATATTTCTAATTGTACCATTTGGAGATCTCCACATTTTTTTTAATTTAAACTCTTTAACACGTGCTTCGTCTGGAGTTATAGTTGCACATTTAACTCCTGCACCATATTTTTGAATAGCTTTAGCACAATCAATAGTTACTTGATCGTTTGTTTTATCTCTATTTTCCATACCTAGATCAAAATATTTAATATTAACGTCTAAATATGGTTTGATTAATTTGCCTTTTATAAAAGACCAAATTATTCGTGTCATTTCATCGCCATCTAGCTCTACTACTGGATTTTTTACTTTAATTTTAGCCATATTATAAATTTAATTTGATAATTTAAAATTTTTATACATATTACCCTATGATTACAAATTATAAATTATGATGCTTGAAAAGATATTTCCAAAGTTGCACCAAGAAGGATATAAGTTTTTAGCCATATCTGTCGTACTTACGATAATTTTATGGTTAATTTCTGATTTTTTAGGATTTATTTTCACGTTAATCACAATATGGGTTTATTACTTTTTTAGAGATCCTGAAAGAGTAATAATTAACGACGAAAACTATTTTGTTAGTCCTGCGGATGGAATCATTTCTAGTATAAAAGAGGTAAGTGGTCCAATTGAATTAGGCCTTCAAGAAAAAAAATTTACCAGAGTAAGTATTTTTATGAATATTTTTAATTGTCACGTAAATAGATCTCCCTCAGATGGTAAAATTGAAGACATTTTTTATAAACCAGGAAAGTTTCTAAATGCCTCTCTTGATAAAGCAAGCGATGAAAATGAGAGAAATTACTTTAAAATTAGAGATAAAAAAACTGGGGAAGAAATTGTTGTTGTTCAAATTGCAGGTTTAATAGCAAGGAGAATCGTTACTCAATCTCAAAATAAACAGGAGATTAAACAAGGAGACAGAATTGGAATGATTAGGTTTGGAAGCAGAGTTGATTTATACTTCAATAAAAGAAAAACTATGGTAAAAATTGGACAAAATGTTATTGCAGGTGAAAGTTTAATAGCTAGTTTATAAATGCAAAAAAAAAATAAATTTAAAGTGGTTTCAGTTAATAAGTCTAGATATATCTTGCCAAGTGTATTGACGCTTATAGGTGTTTGTTTAGGAATAAGTTCAATTAAATTTGCTATGGATGGAAATTTTGGCTTTGCAGTTTTATTTATTATAGTTGCTGCGATCCTAGATGGTTTAGATGGAAGAGTTGCTAGGATGATTAAAGGAACTTCTGAATTTGGAAAAGAACTAGACTCTCTTACTGACTTTGTGAGTTTTGGTATTGCACCAGTTTTTGTAATTTATTTTTGGGAATTAAATCAATTTGGAAAAATTGGGTGGCTTCTTGTTTTATTATTCTCAGTGTGTTGTGTATTGAGACTTGCAAGGTTCAATCTTACAAAATTTGATGATAATGAAGAGTGGAAAATGAATTTTTTTCAGGGAATTCCATCTCCAGCAGGAGGATGTTTAATTTTATTTCCAATAATATATGAACTATCGAGTTTTAATTCTTTATTTGAAATAAAAAATGTGAGTCCTTTTTTAGTTGTACTTGCCTCAATACTTCTAATAAGCAAGGTACCAACTTTTTCATTTAAAAAAATTGTAGTTCAAAGGCAAATGACTTTATTTCTTTTACTTGGAGTTGGTTTATTTTTTGTTTCAATAATTCAATTTACATATGAAACATTAACCATATGCTGTATTTTATATTTGTTTTTAATTCCAGTAAGTATTTTTAATTATAGGTCGAAATTAAAAAATTCTCAAAATCAAAATATAGAAGAAGACCAAAGAGATATTTTATAGTTTGCTTCAATGGATAACAAAAGTTATCAAGATCACTTTTTTAATAGGGCTAAAATAGAAGGTTATAGATCAAGATCAGCATTCAAATTAATTGAATTAGATAAAAAATTCAAATTTTTAAAAAATGGTAAAAAAATATTAGACATTGGTTCTTTTCCTGGTGGCTGGTGTCAGGTAGTAAAGAAAACAAATAAAAAAGGAAAAGTTTTAGGAATTGATAAAAAAAAAATTGAAAAAATTGATGGTGTTAATTTTTTAGTTGGCGATTTTTTAGAAGAAAAATCAAAAAAAGCTATAAAAGAATTTTTTGGAACCAAAATTGATATTATTCTTTCTGATATGGCTCCAAATACAACAGGTAATAAAAGCTTAGACACTATAAGAACAAATCAATTATGTTTAAATTTGTTAGATTTTTCAAAAGAAATTTTAAGTAATAAGGGTGTTGTTATATCCAAACTATTTATGGGAGATGATTTTGAAGAAATTAAACAAACTGCAAAAAATCAGTTTAAAAAAATTGATTTTTTTAAGCCAGATTCTAGTAGAGATGAGTCTAGAGAAACATATATACATTGTTCAGAATTAAGTACATAATGCATTATTAAAAGGCAATTAACTGTAATAAAAATTATGAGTAGTTATAAAATTTTTCTTCTAATATTTTTGTCATTTATTTTTGGACTAAAAAGTTCATTTGCTAAAGACAACTATTTTACAAAAGGAGAAAAATTTTACAATGAACAAAAATTTACAAAATCTAAATTTCAATTTGAAAAAGATATAGTTTTTAATCCAAAAAATGAGAAATCATATTTATATCTAGCAAAAATATTTAATATTGAAGAAAAATATGAATTAGAAGAACAAAATTTAAATACGGTAATTTTATTAAATCCAAAAAATGAAGAGGCAATGTTTCTATTAACCTTATTAAAAATAAAAAAATCTGATTATACAGGATCTGAAAAATTAATTAACAATTTCGAAAAAATTTGTAAAGATCTTTGTGAAAAAAAAGATGAATTAACTAAAAAACTAAAAAATTTACAAAAATAATAAAAAAAAATGAAAAAGAAAATTTTTTTTATTAAAAAACTTAAATCAAAGAGAAAAATCGTTTGTCTAACAGCCTACTCAAAACCTATAACAAAAATATTAGACAAACATTGTGACATTATTTTAGTCGGCGACTCCGTTGCTACTGCTTTTTATGGAATGAAAAATACAAGATTAATTAGTTTTGAAACAATAATTAACCACTCAATTTCAGTAAGCAAAGCTATAAAGAAAAGTACACTTGTTATAGATATGCCTTTTAAAACTTATAGGAACTACTCACTAGCAAAAAAAAATGTAAAAAAAATTTTTAAAAAAACTAATTGTGATGCAATAAAAATAGAGAGTAATGGTAAAAACTCATCAATAATTGCTAAGCTTGTTAAATCAGGTTATCCAGTTATGGGACATATTGGTTTTACTCCTCAGTTTAAAAAAAAATTTCAACCTCAAGGTATGAGTTTAAAAGATGAAAAAAAACTAATTGTAGAGTCTTTAAAAATTGAAAAAGCCGGTGCCTTTTCATTAGTTTTAGAATGTGTTTCAGAAAGTGTGGCTAAAAAAATTACAAAAATATTAAGAATACCAACGATCGGAATAGGTTCATCAAAATTTTGTGACGGACAAATCCTGGTAACTGATGATTTAATTGGAATTAGTGGTTTTTATCCAAAGTTTGTAAAAAAGTATTTAAGTTTAGATAATATTTTAAATAAAGCTATAAAAAGATTTAAGCAAGATGTAATAAAAAATAGATTTCCCAAAAAAATAAATGCATATTAATCAAAATGGATTTTGAATCATCAGAAAACAAAGGAATAATTTATTTTATAAAATCAAAATTAAAAATAATTATTTCTATATTAATATTTCTTTTTTTCATTATTTTATTTATGGGATGGATGGATTACCAGAACAAAAAAAACAAACTAAAATTATCTGAAAATTTTATAGAAGCAAAAGTTTTGCTTAGCGAAAATAAAAAAATTGAGTCATATGAAATATTTAAACAATTAGTTAATAAAAAAGAAAAAATTTATTCACCATTATCTTTATTTTTTATTATAGATAGAAATCTAGAAAATGACGAAAACGTTCTACTTAAATATTTTGATACAATCTTGTCTATTAAGGACCTAGAGCCGGAAGACTTAAATCTAATGAAATTAAAAAAAGCAATTTTTATTTCACAAAATGCAGATGAACAGTCTATCCTTTCTTTATTAAATCCCATAATTAATTCAAATTCGGTGTGGAAAGCTCAATCTTTAAAATTTTTAGGAGATTATTATTTTTCAACAAAAGAATTCAAAAAAGCAGGAGAATATTATTCTATTTTAATTGATGAAAAATCATCTGATATTGATATTTCAGAATTAAAAAGAAAAATGAAACTAATAAAAAATGACTAATTTTTTAAAAGCATTTGTTTTAATAAATCTTTCATTTTTAATTTTAAATTGTTCTTTTAAAAATACTGGTTATTTCGATGATAGACTTGAGGAATTAGAGAAGGAAATAGCTGAAAAAAATTCTCGATTAGTTTTTACAAAAAGAATTGAATTTAGAGAAGAAATAAAAGGTAACACACAAAGAAAGATATCTTCTCCAATTACTAATAAATATTGGTTGCAAAAAAATTTTACTTACAACAATTATATTCCAAACCTTACTTACGAAAATAAAAACGAATTATATTATAAAAGTAAAAAAATAGGTAAGAATAAGTTTAATACAATAAATTCTTTTTTTGAGCCAATAGTTTTCGATAACAATATTTTTTTTTATGACCCATCGGGAAATATTTTCAGTTTTTCAGTTGAAAGGAGAAAATTAATTTGGAAATTCAATTTTTACAAAAAAAGGTATAAAGAAATACCAATTAATATAAATTTAAAAATTTCAAATAACAAATTGATTGTATCTGATAATTTAGGATATGGTTATTCCCTAGATGTTGAAACAGGAAATCTTTTATGGGCCAAAAATTATGGAGTTCCTTTTATATCAAGTATAAAAATAATAGATAATAAAGTATTTCTACTTAACCAAGATAATAAGTTTTATACAATTAATGAAAATAATGGTGAAGAAAATTTGAGTTTAGAGACTTTTCCATCACTTTTAAAAACCAATCAAGAAACTTCCCTAAGCTTGAATCCTTTAACCAAAAATTTATATTTCATTACATCTTCTGGTCAACTCTACTCCATAAATTATGATACTAAAAATATAAATTGGCTTTTAAATATATCAATCGAAAGTCAGTCAAGCACAGATCTATTTTTCTCTTCTCCATTAGTATCTGTGGATAATAAGATTTTCTTCAGCAGCTCCGTTTTTACATACTGCATTGATGCAAGAAGTGGGCAAGTTAAATGGAGATTACCTTTTAGTACTTACATAAGACCAATAGTTTCTCAAAATTATGTTTTTCTTGCATCTAAGGATGGTTTTATTTTGAACATTGACAATGAAACAGGAAAGGTCCTTTGGTCGAAAAATATGTATAAAATTACAAAAAAAATAAAAGAAAAAAAAGTTGGATTTATTCGTTCTCTCTTGCTTGTCTCTGATCAAATACTTGTAACTACATCAAAGGGATATTTTATATTTCTCGACTATAAAAATGGAAATATTGTTAATTACACTAGAGCATCCAAATCTGGATTTTTCTCTAATCCAATATTGGTAAATAAAAAAATATACGCTTTAGATAACAAAATTAGAGTTTTGATTTTTAAATAGATTAATTTGTAGATTTGCCGCTAAGAAATGATAGCTGTGTTACTTTATTATCTTTAAGATGATCAATCAATTTAATAGGGTATTCTCCGGTAAAATAATGGTCAGTAAATTGGGGATATATTTTATTTCTAACGTCTCCACTTAGAGCTCTGTACATTCCATCAATACTTAAAAACTTAAGTGATTTTGCTTTAACGTAAGCACATATTTCTTTAACATTCTTATTAGCTGATAATAACTCTTTTTTTGAAGGCATATCTATACCATAAAAATCTGGATATTTAATTTCTGGAGAAGCAATTCTCACATGAACTTCCTTTGCGCCAGCATCATAAAGCATTTTAACAATTTTAAGACAAGTAGTTCCTCTTACAAGAGAGTCGTCAATTAGAATAATTGATCTATTTTTTATAGAGGAACTATTTGCGCTCAATTTTAATTTAACACCTAAACTTCTAATACTTTGTGTAGGTTCTATAAAAGTTCTTCCCACATAATGATTTCTAATTAAACCAAGTTCAAAATTCATTTTCTTATTTTGTGAATATCCTATTGCTGCTGGAACGCCTGAGTCAGGAACAGGTATTATTATATCCCCAACCTCATCTGACTCTTTTGCCAATTCTTTTCCCAAATTTTTTCTATACTCATACGCACTCTTTCCATTTAACAAACTATCTGGCCGTGCAAAATAAATATATTCGAAAACACAAGGCCTACTCTTTTTTTTCGGAAAAGGCTTCAAACTTTTAATTTTATCTTTCTCTATTACAACAATCTCTCCATTTTCGATTTCCCTAATAAATTTGGCTCCTATTATATCAAGAGCACAAGTTTCTGATGCTAGAACATATGAATTTTTAATTTTCCCCAATACTAAAGGTCTTATTCCTAAAGGATCTCTAACCCCAATTAATTTTTTATTTGTCATCATTACAAGGGCATAACCACCCTGAATCTGAAACAAAGCTTCGATAACTTTATCAACTATCTTATTTCTGTTTGATTTTGCAATTAGCTGAACAATAGTCTCTGTATCAGTAGTAGTTCTAAAAATTGCTCCTCCTTTTACTAAACTCTCTCTTAGCTGCATCGCATTTGTCAGATTTCCATTATGCGCAATACTAATACCTCCACCATATAAGTCTGCGAAAAAAGGCTGAATATTTCTAAGTGAAGTTTCACCTGTAGTAGAATAACGATTATGTCCTATAGCATAATTTCCAGGTAATTTTTTCAATATATCCTTATTTGTAAAATTATCTCCAACCAGACCGTTTCTTTTTTCTGAGTGAAAATTTTTGCCGTCAAATGATACAATTCCACAACCTTCTTGGCCTCTATGCTGTAAAGCATGAAGACCTAATGCAGTTAAAGCCGAGGCATCTTCAGAATTGAAGATTCCAAAAACCCCACATTCTTCGTTTATTTGCCTCATTATATTTTTTCTATTTCTTGCTTGGTATTTTCAAGTTCTTTACTGCTAGGAAACTCCTCAATTAATAATGTACTGCCTTTCTCTGTTATTGAAAAAAAGTAAGAATTTTTTAAATTAATATCCCATTTCTCATATGAATAAAACCAATTAAAGATTGAAAAAATACACACAAAAAAAACATACCCCTTAAAAATACCGAAGAAAAATCCAAAAATTTTATCAACAGAACCCATACCTGTGTATGAAAATAAACGACCCAGAGATTTACCTAATAGAATCAGTATAAATAATGTTAATATGTAAACCACTATTCCTAAACCAATACCAGTTAAGTAATCGTTATTTATGTAATCTGAAATATATGGATCTAATTTTGGAACTAAAATAATTGTAATTACTAGTGCTAAAATCCACTTTAGAAAAGATACCAAACTTATAAAAAAACCTTTAGCAAAACACTGAATCGAGAAGTAAATTAAGAAAATTAAAAAAATAATATCAAATAAAACTATATTTTCGCTTACGAAGGATATTAAACTATCAAGCATTATTGAAAGGCTTAAAAGTTAATATTAGTTTTGGCAAAAGTGTTAAAACAGAAACCATAGCTAAAAGCATAGCAATTCCCGTAAAAACACCAAAATAAATAGTTGGTATAAAATTAGATAAAACCAAAATTGAAAAACCAAATACTATAGTTATTGATGTGTTTAAAATTGCAACTCCAACTGTATTATGACATTTTTCTAAAGTTTTATTATAATCTTGAATTTTTTTATACTCTTCCTTAAATCTGTATATGTAATGAATACTATTATCCACTGCTATACCTATAGTTATTGCAGCAATAGTTATTGTCATCATATCTAACGGAATACCTAGCAAACCAATAATACCAAGTATTAAAAAAGCAGCCATAAAATTTGGAACGACACCAATAAATGATAGAGTTATATTTCTAAAAAGAATCAAAAACATCAAAGTTATACCCGCCATTACAACACCCAACGTCAAAATTTGGGATTTAAACAAACTTTGTAAAAGATTATTAAACAATATTAGTACCCCAGCTAATTTGAATTCTTCTGGTTTTAAACCCAATTCATTTTCTAAGTCATAATTAATTTTTTTAATTAGCTCATTCCTTCTTAGATTTTCTTTAGAGTCTAAAACTCTTAAGCCAATTCTTGCTTCATTATTTTCAATAGAAATATAAGGGTCAATTATCTCTTTTTTAATTGAGTCTGGTATTTTTGTATATAATACTCCCATTTCTAAACCTTGTAACTTATTTCCTCCACTTAAGTCCTCAGCAACTCTAACCATTGAAGCAAATGATATTACTTTTCCTACAGCACTTAAATTATCGAGATAATCATGGACCTGTGTAATTTTATCTATTTTATTCCTTGTAAACCAATATTTTGAATCGTCTTCATCTTGTTCACCCCAGTCATCATCGGAGTCATCTTCATTTTTCTGTTTAGGAAATTTAATTATTATATCAAGAGGTGTTGTTCCTCCAAGTTCATCATCAATTAATTTCATGCCTTTATAAATTTCAGTTTTTTTATCAAAATAGTTTATAAAACTATTTTCTACTTCAAGTTTACTTATTCCAACAACGCTAATAGCAATAATAAATATTGCAGAAGTAAAAATTGTTTTAGTATTTTTTTGAGCAACCACACTTAAAAAAGAGGTTATTCTTGATTTTTTTTGATCTGTGTAATTTACATTCTTTCCACTCAAGATACTTAATATAGATGGTAACAAAGTAAAAGTTATTGACATTGAAACTAGCAAGCCAACCGTCATCATCCAGCCAAAATCAATAATGGGTTTAATACCACTAAATATTAATGATAAGAACGCACAAATAGTTGTAAGAACAGTATAAAGTATTGGCCAAAACATTTTTTTAGATGTCCAAAGAAGAGCTTCGCTATTGGTTACATCAGGATTTTCTTTTCTGAATTGCAAATATCTTACACTCATATGAATATTCATAGCCATAGTTAAAATTAACATTAGAGCAATAAAATTTGAGGATATGACTGTAACTTTCCAACCAACCAATCCCAAAAAACCAATCATAATTAATACTGAGAAAAAACAACTTAAAAGAGGTACCACCACCCAAAGAATACTTCTAAAAACAAACCAAAGTGTAAAAACTATGAATAAGAATACTCCAGCACCGAAAACAATAATATCATTTTTTATAAAAGTCATCATATCATCAGCTATCATTGGAATTCCACCAAGATGAATTATTGGATATATATCTGATGAACTTTTTTCAACCTTCCCTGGAGCAGGGTGGTCTTGAATAATTTTTCTAATTTCATTTATATTTTGGTGGTTTTTTTTATTGTAAGACTTTTTATAAGAGTCATATTTTTTTAAAAAAGTTTTATAAACTTTTCTCTCTTTCGCAGTGAGTTTTCCCTCGATTTTTCTTTCAAGATAAGAATTTTTTGTTTCTATAAGTTCGATTAATTTTTTATCAGGTTTTATGTAAACTAATATTCCACTTGTTTCCCCATCTTCGCTGATTACAAAGTTTTTATAAATTGGGCTATTAATAATTTCATCAAAACCTCTTTCTAAATCTACATCTGGGCTTGATAAAGTTTTAAAATTTTTTATTCTCTCTGCTAAAGGATCATCATTATTTTTTAATAATGGGACATCTAAAACTGTAATTACACTATCAACCCAATTTAAGTTTTCCAATGATGTTTTTAATAATTCAAGATTTTTAATTGTATTTTCTGACTTAAAATTATAGTCCTCATTAGGAGAATGAGTATAGGTCAAAACCAAAAACTCTTTTGATGAATATTTTTTGTTTACTTCCCTTAAATATTTCAAGTCTGGATCGTTTTCTAATAACAATGTATCTGAAGAGGCATCTAACTGGAAATTTTTCGAAAAATACGCAAAACTTAATAAAAAAACTATAATAATTAATAGTGTTGTTTTTGGTTTTAAGATTACTGTGTTTTTGTATAAATTTGAGAAGGTCACTTTTAAAGATATAACTTAAAAAAAGATGATTTAAAATTACTTATTTTTACCCTGATTTAGTTATATTTTTAAATCTAGTATAAGCACCTTCAAATTCCACCTTTATATTTCCAGTTGGCCCATGTCTTTGCTTACCTATTATAATATCTGCAGATCCTAAAATTTCATTCATTTTTGCTTGCCATTCTGAGTGTTCTACCGTTCCTAGCTTAGGCTCTTTTGTCATCAGATAGTATTCCTCCCTAAAAACAAACATTACAACATCTGCATCTTGCTCTATAGACCCAGACTCCCTTAAATCAGAAAGTTGTGGTTTTTTATCATCTCTTTGCTCTACGGCACGAGATAATTGGGATAGTGCCAATACAGGAACGCCTAATTCTTTTGCAAGTGCTTTCAAACCCTGTGTTATTTCAGATATTTCCTGCACTCTTCCCTCAAATCTCCTTGAACCAGTTGTCATTAATTGAATATAATCGACTACAACCAAGTCTAAACCAAAAAGTCTTTTAATTCTTCTTGCTCTATTAGAAAGTGCGGAAATTGTTATTGCAGGTGTTTCGTCAATATATAAAGGTAGTTGATGGATACTTCTAGAAGTTTCAATTAATCTATTAAACTCTTCCTCAGAAACTTTTCCTCTTCTTATGTCATTAGATTTTATTCTTGATTGTTCCGATAAAATTCTGGTTGAAAGTTGCTCTGATGACATCTCTAAAGAAAAGAAAGCAACAGAAGATTTTTTCTCTTGTTCTAAAATTTTTTTAGCTGCATAATAAGCTATATTAGTTGCTAATGCAGTTTTACCCATTGATGGTCTCCCAGCAATTATTACTAAATCTGACTTATGAAGTCCCCCAAGTCTCTCATCCAAATCATTAAGTCCCGTTGGTATCCCAACAATACCCTGATCATTCTTCATTGCATTTGTAGCCATCTCAATAGTTTGATCAAGTGCTAAGCTAAACTTTAAAAAAGACTGATTAAAAGTTCCTCTCTCAGCTAAATCAAACAAAGACTTTTCCGTATCTTGAATTATCGTGTCTCCAGATTTTTCTGTAGTGTCATCCATAGACTCATCAGACAAATTTTGTGATATTTGTACTAGTTCACGTCTAACGAATTTTTCATGAATTATTTTTGCGTAATCTCTGGATTGTCTTACTGATGAAGAAAATCTAGTTAGTTTAACCAAATATTCGGTACCTCCAATTTCTGACAATGCATTGTCTTTTTCAAGAGAACTCTTAAGTGTTATAGGGTTAGCAATCATTCCTTTGTTATGTAGACTTTCAATTAAACCATAAATTCTCGAATGTAAGGGATCGTAAAACTCCTTATAATTTATGATATTTGATACTTCGTCTATGATATCATTATTAACCAAAATTGAACCTATAAGCGCTTGTTCTGCTTCTAGATTTGAAGGAAGTTTGTTTTCTTTATCATTTTTAAGATTATCTATTTTTAGTTTTTCCATTAATGCTGGTTATTCTACTTTAAAAGAAAAGTGATTAAATATAAAAGTTATTAACTTTTTTTACTTATTGTGGAGAAATAATTGTAAATTATTTTAACTCTTTTTTTTCAACTAAAACACGTAATTCAGTTACAAGGTCGGAATATAAATTAACTAATAATGAAAAATTTCCAACTTTTCTGATCTCTTGTTTGAGATCAATTTGTGAAGGATGTATAGTTTCCTTAAAATTCTCTAGAAAATATTTAGATATTTCCTTGGGTTTAATTGCAGCAAAAAGCTCACCATTTTCTTTTGTTTCTTTTTTGAAAATTAATTTTTTATTTTTAATTTTTTCTATTATTTTTTTTGCTTGTTTCTTTTGTTCTATGTTTTTTTTATTTATTTCGTCTTTTTTCCTTTTAACAAACTCTATATTAGCCTTGTCAGCTCTTAAAGCTTTTCCGACTTTTAAAAGGAAATTTCTTCCATAACCGTCTCTAACTTTAACAACTTCACCAATTTTTCCCAAATTTCTTATATCTTCTAGAAGTATTACTTGCATCTAAACCAACCCAAGAACTTTTGCTCTTTTAATAGCTAAAGACAGTTCTCTTTGTTTATTTTGAGATACAGAGGTAATTCTTGATGGTAAAATTTTACCTGTATCAGATATATATCTTTTCAGAAGTTTTATATTTTTATAATCAACTTTTGGAGCATCTTTAGCAGATAAAGGACAACTTTTTCTAAAACCCACATCTGGTTTTTGAAAAAGACTTAACTTATTGGAATAACCAGATCCTTTACCTTTTCTTTTCTTTTTATCTCTTCTCATAAAAACTATTTAGTTTGTCCAAAGTACTCTTTTTTTAGATCTAAGCTATCGTATTTTACTGTTAAAAATCTAATTATTTTATTTTCAACTGAAAGCTTTTTTTCAACTTCATTAACTACATTATAAGTTGACTCAATCTTAAAGTGGATAAATATCCCCTTTTTATTTTTTTTAATTTTTTTTGCAAGACTCAACAAGCCCCACTTTTCAGTTTTTAATATTTTTCCTGTTTTATTAATAATATCTGAGTATTTTGATATTAAACCCTCAATTTCTTTGTCGGTGAGGTCCTGTTTGCCGATAAATGTGTGTTCGTAAAAAGCCATTTTGTTATCAATTTTTAGTTTTAAAAACGGACTTATACTATTTAAAATTTGTTTATACAACAGTAATAATAGTGTTTAATCACTTTAAAATTAATAAAATGAAAGCAGTATTATTTCCAGGTCAAGGTTCTCAAATGGTAGGTATGGGAAGTGAGCTATATAAAAATTTTGATTTGGTGAAAAAGGTTTTCAAAGAGGCTGACGAAAAACTTGGATACAAAATCTCTGAAATAATTTTAAACGGTCCTGACAGTGAGTTAAAATTAACAATGAACACTCAACCTGCAATATTAACTATAAGTAATTCAATTTTTAGATTAATCACTGAGGAGTATAATATAAAAATTAAAAATGATGCAAAGTATTTTGCAGGTCATTCATTAGGTGAGTATAGTGCATTGGTATCTTCAAATTCTTTAAATTTTTCAGATGCAGTTTATTTACTTCACCAAAGAGGAAAAGCTATGCAAGAAGCAGTTCCAGAAGGAGAGGGATCAATGCTTGCAGTTATGGGATTGCAATTAGAAGAATTGAAAAGCTATATGGAGGAAATTAAAAATGAAAAGGGAGTTTGTGAAATAGCAAATGATAATTCTAATAGTCAAATTATTTTAAGTGGAAATACTAAATCAATTAATGAGATAAGTGAAATTTTAAAAAAAAATAAAAAAAAATCTATTTTTTTACCTGTTAGCGCACCTTTCCACTGTTCTTTAATGCTACCTGCAGCGCAGAAAATGAAAAATAAAATAAATGAGGTTAATTTTAAAAATTCATCACTTGAAGTAATTAGTAATGTTACAGCACGGCCAATTAAAGATTCGCAAGAGATTAAAAAATTACTAGTAGAGCAAATTATTTCTAAAGTAAGATGGAGGGAAAGTGTTGAATATATGATAAAAAATGGGGTGAGTGAATTTATTGAGATTGGACCAGGAAAAGTGCTTTCTGGGCTTATAAAAAGAATTAGTGACAAAGTTTCGTCTAAAAGTATAAATACAATAGAAGATATTAAAAATCTTAAATGATAAGTTTTAAAAATAAAAAAATATTAATAACAGGTGCCACTGGAGGAATCGGAGGTGCATTAGTAAAAAGATTTGTTTCACTACAAGGAGATGTTTTAGCAACAGGTACAAAAAATGAAAAATTAGAGATACTTAAGAAAGATTATCCTAGTTTAAAAATTAAACAATTCGATATATCTAATCATTCTAAAATCGAGAAATTCATCGATGACGTTTCTTCTGAATTAGGGGGAATAGATATTTTAATTAACAATGCAGGGATAAATGCTGACAATCTTTCTTTAAGAATGAGGGATGAAGAATGGAAAAAAGTAATTGATCTAAACTTAACTTCTACATTTTTATTAACTAAAAATTCAATAAAAAAAATGTTAAAAACTAAATTTGGTAGGATTGTAAATATAACATCAGTAGTTGGCCATAGTGGAAATTTAGGACAATCAAACTATTCAGCGTCTAAAGCAGGCATAATCGGAATGTCGAAAAGTTTAGCTATAGAGTACGCAAAAAAAAATATAACAATAAACTGTGTTTCCCCAGGTTTTATAGTATCGAATATGACTGAGAACATTGCAGAAAAAGTAAAAGTGTATTTAACCTCAAGAATTCCAATGGGCAAATTAGGTACAGGCGAAGACGTATCAAACTGTGTAGCCTTTTTATCTTCAGAAATGGCTTCTTATGTTACCGGCGAAACAATACATGTTAATGGCGGTATGTATATGGCTTGACAAAGAAAAAAAATAATTTAATAACAAATCTTAAGAAAAATCAAAAAAAAGGGATTAAATGTCAAAAGATGTAGCCGGAACAGTTAAAAAAATAGTAGTTGACCATCTAGGTGTTGATGAATCAAAAGTAACAGAAGAAGCTAGTTTTATAGACGATCTTGGAGCAGATAGCTTAGATACAGTAGAATTAGTAATGGCTTTTGAAGAAGAATTTGGATCCGAGATTTCCGACAATGAAGCTGAAAAAATTTTAACAGTTGGGGATGCTATCAAATTTATTGAGAGCAAATCTAAATAAATTTAAATTTTCTTCGCTTTTATGAACAACTTAAGCAGTAAACCTCTTATGCTTGTTTTATCATCTCCTTCGGGTGCGGGAAAAACTACTCTTTCAAAAAAAATACAACAATCAGACAGTTCTTTTAAAATTTCAGTTTCACACACAACAAGAAAAGCCAGACCAAACGAAGTTGATGGAGTTGATTACCACTTTGTTAGTAAAGACAAGTTTAATAAATTATTAGATGAAGGCGCATTCTATGAATACTCAAAAATTTTTGATAATTTTTATGGAACATCAAAGTCCTCAGTGAACACCATAATTAAAAATAATTGCAATGTTTTATTTGATATAGACTGGAAAGGTGCACAGCAATTAACAAATTACAAAGAGTTAAATTTACTAAAAATATTTATTTTACCACCAAGTAAAAAAGAGTTAAAAAAAAGACTAGTGGCAAGAAATCAGGATGGCGAAGAGTCAATAAAAAATAGACTTCTTGCTTATTCTCAAGATATCAAACACTCAAAAGAATACGATTATGTGATAGTTAATGACAATGTTGATAATTGTTTTAATGAAATTAAACAAATAATTAACCAAAAATTAAAAGTATAAAATTTATTACAGATTTTCGTAAAATTCAGTAATTCTAAAATAGTCATTACTTGATAGTTCTGACGGTCTACAATTTAGGTTTGTTTTTAATTTTTTCGCTACTTCTTTATAATTTTTAAAAAGCTTAGAAAAAGGCTTATTAATCATTTTTCTCCTGTTTGAAAAAAAAATGTTAGTTACTTTTTCTAAATTCTTAATATTAACATTATATTTTATCTGAGCTTTTGGTTTAAAAACGATTATTTTTGAATCTACATCAGGTTTTGGAAAAAAACAATTTCTTGAAATTTTAAAGCTTTCTAAAACATCTAAACGATAATTTGATAATATTGAAATTCTTCCATATTCTTTAGTGTTAGTTTCTGCCAATATTCTATCTGCCACTTCTTTCTGAAACATAAATATTACTTTTTTGTACAATGGTGGCCAAGTTTTTAAACTGATAAATTTTGCCAAAATTTTAGTAGATATGTTATATGGAAGATTACCAAAAACTAAAAAATTTTTAAATTTTATGCTTTCCAAATTAAATTCAAGAATATCTTGATTATATATTTTTAAATTATTTTCTTTTTTAAATTTATTCTTTAATAATTCAGAGAATCTTCGATCTTTTTCAATGAGCAAAACTTTTTTTGGTTTTTCTTTTAAAATTAATTCAGTTAAATTTCCCGAACCTGGGCCAATCTCTATAATAATCTGGTTTTCTATATTGTCTAATTTTATAATCTTTTTTATTATATTTTTATCAATTAAAAAATTTTGGCCTAAAGACTTCTTAAGTTTTAACATTCGATCTTTTAAAAAATTTTATAGCCTCTATTAAACTTTTAGGATTAGCTATATTTCTTCTTATTATATTACGGCCTGTTCCGTGGTCAGGTGATACTCTTAAAAATGGCAAACCTAAAGTTACATTTATTGCATTAAATTTAAAAATAGATTTATAAGGAGACAAAACTTGATCATGATACATACCAACAATTACATTAAATCTGTCTTTTTTGTAATTTAAGAACGCTGTATCAGGGGATAAAGGACCATCAATATGCAATTTCCTTTTTTTTAAATAATTAATAGCAGGAACAATAATTTTTTTCTCTTCAGAGTCTTTTCTCAATTCATCGTTATGAGGATTTAAACCTAATATCCCTATTTTTGGTTTACGACAAAGTTTTTTAAATAAAAAATTATTAATTGTAATTACATTACTAATAATTCTTTTTTTTGTTATTTTAGAATGTACTTTTCTTATTTTAATGTGAGTAGTTATTGGAGATACAGACAAGGTTTTATTGTAAATGAGCATAACCTCTTTTTTAAAGGTACCTAATTTATTTGATAAAAATTCAGTAATTCCAATATTTTTATTTCTAAATATATCTTTTTTGTTAATTGGACAATTAATCAAACCTGAAATTTCTTTTTTTTTCGCGAGTGCTACAGCTAGATCAAAAGACTTAAGCACGTACTTGGATTTTTCTGCTTTTGGTATTTTAAAAGGTTTAACAAATTTCAAAGGGATATCATAAATTAATAAATTTTTTTTAAAATTCTTTTTTTCAATATCGTTAATCTTTTTTGTTTTAATTGAAAAACCCAAAGATTTGAGTTGTTGGTTAATTAATTTAAAGTTTCCAATAATAAAAATATTTATATTTGCAAATTGCGATTTTTTTTTCCAGGCCTTTGCTATAATTTCAGAATTAATACTTTCTGGATCTCCAGCTATAATTCCAATTAAATTTTTCATAGGAAATTAATTTGTATTACTTTCTCTAAATTTGAGTAGTGAGAATTTGAAAACATTTGTAATTTTTTTTCTTTTTCGACTCTTACAATCGTATCTTTTATTTCTTGTATATTTTTCTCATAAACTTTTTCTCCCATTTTTTTAATAATGACTATTGTTGTATCAAAAATTATAGGTTTACTTATTTCGTCAGTATTTAAATTTTTAATATTTTCGTAAATTTTGTTTGATAATTTTTTTTCGTCAACCCATCCAATATTCCCTCCATACCCGGCAGATTGTGAAACGCTAAATTTTTTAGCTGTATTTTCAAAACCATCTTTATTGATGCTATCCATAATAAAATCTAAATTATATTTTCCTTCTTTTTGTATCTCAATTTCAGATAGTAAAAATTTTCTATTAGAATCCAATTTTTCTAATCTGGAATTTATTTTTTTTTCTATATCGCTCATATTTAATGATATTTTATTTTTGTATAGTTCAAAAATTAAAGTATTCCATTTAAGGTCAATCTTATATTTATCTTCAAGATTTTTTATATTCAAATTGTTATTTCTCATTAAAATCGCTAGGCCGTTTTTATCTACTCCCAAGTTTCTAGAAGTTCTTTCAATCATATTTTCAAGATCTTTGGCATTATAGTTGTTAATTTCATATTTAGTTATTTCAATTTCTTTAATCTTTCTTTTTATTAAAGACTGCACGGCCATTTGTTTAATCTGTTCTTTATTTGAATCATTTATTTTATTTTTAGTTACAAAAGAAATTAATTTCATTTCTTTTAATAAATCTAGCGATGTTATCGGAGAATTTCCTACAGAAATAATAATAGAATTATTTATACTAGATTGTAGATTTGTACTAAAAAAAACAAAAATAAACAAAAAAATAAATTTTATTAAATTATTTTTATTCATTTATTTTACTTTTGGAGAAAATACATTTCCTAAAGGTACTAATGAAATTTTAAACATTAAAGTATCTGCGTGTTGAATATCTCTATCTTCATAAAATTTTCTTCTAAAAACAACACCTGCTCTCAGACAATCATTAAAATAATCATATGCCATACTATAAAATTCTGTTGATTCTGTTTCGAGATTTCTTCTAAAATCAAATTTTAATTCATTAGCATCGTCAAAAGCAATTTTTACATCTGACTTGATATAGTTTGTGCTTCCAATATGATTATTTTCCTCTAAATAATTTAAATTAAAACTTGTATCTCCAAGCACCAGGTTCAATCCAAGATCATTATAATTTACATCATTTAAATTATGATCAACTGAAAACTCATTAGTTAATTTTAAATTTTCACTTAATTTAAAATATCCTTCGCCTACTATGTCAGATGTTTTTTGATGCAATGAACTTCTAAGCGGAATATCCATATTTTTTTCAACATTATAAACCTGACCAATGGCAAGAGAATAATTTTTACCCCCAGGAATGTTATCAATAATATCGTTGTTTGAAATTTCAACTCCAAGCGCTAAACTTGTACCTTTTTCAATTACGTCTACTTGAGAATTTTTATTTAGAGTAAAAAGGTTAGAGTAAGATAGTTTCAATTCATCATTTTGAATATTTCTCATATGTCCAGGCGCAAATCTTATGGACATTTTAGGTGTTAGGAAACTTAATTTACCCTTCTCATTATTTTGTTTTGTTAATGGCAAGCTAGCGTTGTAAGAAATTGCACCAGCAATTTCTGAATTTAACCCACTTCTTTTATATTGATTTGCATCAGCCTCATAGTTAACAGTTTTTATAAGCCCCTCAAATTCGCTTTGTATTCCTTTAAAGTTGGTAAAAGGTCTAGAGTTCCAGTTAACATCATTAACCCACATCTTTGTTGTTTGGTTAACATCAACATTTTTTATATAAGCGCTACTAAAAAAATCTACCAATCCTAATTTTTCATTAGCTATTATATTTCGTTCAAATGATATATTTGGCAATATATATTCATATCTTGACCTGTCAGTCTTCTTCAAATCTTCATACATTGTAGCAGATAAACCAAGATATTTTTGGTCATCTTGAAATTCATAATTTAAATTATTTGTTAAAATATTTTGATTGTGATCCGCTAATTCAGTCGTTATTTCATGAACCTCTAAATATGTAGGATTAGAAACTCTTTGAATGTTTATTTCTAAATCATTAAAATATTCATCATCTTCAGCAAAATTTACGTTAAGTTTAGAAAAAAAGTGACTTCTAGATCCAGGAAGTTTTACATCATTATTTTTTTTGTAACCTTTGGTAAAGCTAGAATCAACAATTAAGGATGCGTTCTCATAAGCTTGTCTGTACTCATTCATTATTAAAATATTTTCTTTAGCATATAATTTAGGGGTTATAGTCATATCTTTATCTTTTGATAGCGCCCAAAAATAAGGGACAGTAGAACCAAAACCTACCATTGAATTATCAGAAAAGCTTGGAACTAGAAATCCGGACTGCCTCTTAACAGTTGGATCAGGATGAAAAAATTTTGGGAAATAAAAAACAGGAAAATCATAAATTTTCATAACGGCATCTTTGTAATATACTGTTTTTTTTGCCTTATTATGTTCAATGCTTTTTGCTCTTATGGCCCATGGCGGGCATTTTTTTCCTTCTCTATTTTTACAGGATGTGAAGACACCTTTCTCAAAAATTGTATTTTCTTCACTTATTGTTGCACTATTGGCAAAAAATCTTGGCTCATTTCTTTTATCAGTTTTGAATTGTTCATCATTTAAAAATGATTTGATATCACTTCCAACTATTTTCTTTTTTACTTCATCTATGTAGATTTCAGAAAACTGATATTCATTACTTCTATTATCTGTGATCTCAATTTCTCCTTTTGAAAAAAACATCTTTTTTTTAGTTAAATAATTAAACATATTAACGTCAATTTTATTTTTGCTAGTATCTGTTATAGTAGTTTGATTTTGTGAATATATAATTTTTTTATTATCATCATAAAAAATATCTTCACCTTCAATTATATACTTTTCAGATGTAATTACTTTTGTTGGCCCAATAGTTTCAACAATACCTTTTATCTTATCATATTTCGCCTTTTCAGAATAAATGGTATTTTCCATTTTATCGTATATCTCAACATTACCTTCTGCATAGACAATTTTATTTTCCTTACTCAATTCAACATTTGCTGCATTTATATAAAGCTCTTTTGCAGATAGGTTTTTGGTACTAAATATTAAAACTAATATCAAAAAATATTTATTAAAGTTATTTTTCATTTATTTGCATCACTCCAGCTAAACAAAATATAGACAATATAATTATAGGAGACCATACGGAAACGAGTAAAGGTATTCTCTCGGTTGTTCCAAGCGCTGTAGAGAAATTTTTAAAATAAAATACGACCACAACAATTGATATTGCTAATAATAAATAATATGTGTTTTGTTTCTTATCGTTAGATCCAAGTGTAAAAATTCCAGCAAGACACACCATTAAAATTAAAAAAAAGGGCAATGATAAATAAAAATGTTTCTTTTCTTTAAGTAACATAGGGTTGTAACCCTTATTTATTAACTTATCCATATTAGTTAATAGATTGTAAAAAGACAGAGTATCTAAATTTGAGTAAATAGAATTTAGCTTATCTTTATTAAAAGTAGAGACAAACTCCAATCTTTGAAAAGCTTCTTTTTGATTTTTATCAGAAAAATTTATTTTAAAACCATCTTTTATTATCCAAGGATTATCTGATATATCAGCCTCAGCTCCCTCAATTCTTTCAAACAAAACATTTTCTTCATCAAATTTGTAAATTGATACGTTAGTCAAAATATCTCCGTCAATTCTTTGCGATTTGATGATATTTATTTTTTCCCCATTCTTTTCTCTTATCCAAATACCATTAGAATTTATTGAAGCTAAATGAGATTTGTCTAAATCATATTTTCCCTTTACGTCTTCGTAATATTTTACAACTATTGAAGTAATAGGATTTATTGCAAACAATGTTACAATTGCAATAAAAATAGCTGAAAAAGAAAATAAAATTAAGAAATTTGTATTCGATACTCCAAATGTTTTTAAAGATAAAAGGTCTCTATTATTTTTTAATTTAATAAATACCCACATAGATGAGAGAAATACAATAAATGGTAACATATTTATCACTATACTTGGAATAATCATCAAAGATAAAGTTATAGGTAAAACTATTCCTATATCGTAATTTTTAAAATAGTTGATTTCTTCAAATAAATTTAAAATTAATCCAAGACAACAAAAAATTAAAACAACATTTAAAAAAGTTTTAAAAAATTGTGAAACTAGATATTTATTTATAACAAAGCTATTCATTTTTATTTTTTTAGATTTTCATAGTAAACTTGTTTTATTAAAGTAAAGTATAACAAAGGAATAGATGCAATTGGAATTATATAATATATGTAACTATAAGTGTATGATTTTCCTGAGTATCTGACTAGAATTTCTGCCATAATTAATATGATAAAAGCTAAAGTAAAATAAAAGTATTTAAATAGGTTTTTTCTTTTACTTTCATTTCTCTGAATCAAAAGAAAAGAGCATAACAGTGCAATACAAGGTATATAAAGTGGCATACCAAATCTTCTATTTATTTCAGACAAAGCGTCAATTTTTGATTTTGTTTTTGGACAATTTAGTAATTTTGCTTCTAGATCTTTATTAAATAAACAATCTACCAATATCAAAGAGGATGTCTCTTGAATCTTGGGTTGGACTATCGCTTTAGTTTTAATTCCTTCTAGTAATAATCTAGTTTTAGTAAAATTAATTGATTGAATTTCTTTATTTTTATTTTCTGTTTGAATAGTTCCATTTTGAAGTGATAAATATGTTCCGTTATTTTTTTCAACAGTTCCTTGCTTTGCAAATATTGTCATATTGCTTGCATCTTTTGAATTTTCTAGACCTCTTAATATTTGATTATCATCCCTTATAAAAATATTTTTCATTAAATCGTTTTCATCTTTTTCTTCCACATAAATTGTCAATCCTTCGACAGTATCATTAAATTGATTTGTTTTGATGATGCTAGATATAAAATCTAAATTTGAACTTCTAATTAGCGCTCTAGAATAATTTAAAACTTGAGGATTAATTACTGCTGCAAACACTAGTTGCAATACAGTTACTAACAAAGAAACTTTTAGAAAGAAATTTACTACCTTCATTTTGTTTAATCCGGTAGTCCATAAAATCATCAGTTCGTTTTCATCTTCAAATTTTAAAATAGTTAGAAATAAAGAAACCAAAAAAGACAAAGGAATAAACTTAGTCAAAATTTTAGGAATATTTAAAAATGAATAATAGAGATAAACTGACACAGCATGACCATCATCAACTATAAGATCTAAATAATTGACCGCCTGAACTGTCCAGACAATTATACTAAAAGTGAATAAAACTATTAAAAAATACTTGGTTAATTCAAAGAAAAAGTGCCTATAAATTTTATTGCTAAACATTGTTATTATTATTGTATATAATTAAAGCAACTTAATAAAAATTTCAATCTTAGGTTGACCAAATGATAAATTTTATGAAAAAATTTGATGATAAAAGGGAGAATTTAGGTTTTTTTATACCCGAGGGTAAGTTTTATTAAATCTTTAACTTAAAAATTATGTCTGTAAAATTAAATTATTCAAAAAAAACAAGCAGCAAATTATCATCCAACCTTGTCCTATTTTGTGATGAAAAATATAGTATTAGTGGATTAAAAAAATATCTTTCTAGCACCGAGTTTTCTTACATAAGTGACCTGCTCAAAACAAGTGATTTAAAAAAGGATTTATTTGTTTTTGAGTTAAATTCAAAAAAAAAGATAGTATTAGTATCAATTAAAAATAATATCAAAACCTCAGACTTTGAAAATCTAGGAGGAGAATTTTATAAAAGAATTAATCACGGAAAGAATTGTGAATACTTTATAATGTCTGACAGTGTATCTGGAAAACATAATAATTTTTTAGGTCATTTTCTTCATGGATTAAAATTAAAATCTTATGAATTCAAAAAATATAAAACAAAAAAAGACACAAGAGTAATCTCAATAAATGTAGTAGGAAATAAAAACAAACCTTCAGTTCAAAATCAATTAAAATTTAAAGCTTTAGAGGAAGGAACTTTTTATGCTAGGGATTTGGTTTCTGAGCCCGGGAATATTCTGCATCCTGATGAATATGCTAAAAGATTAAACTCTCTTAGAAAAGATGGATTAAAAGTAAACATATACGATGAAAAAAAATTAAGAAAACTTGGTATGTATGCTTTACTTGGTGTAGGACAGGGAAGTATCAGAGGATCATATCTTGTAACAATGGAGTGGAATGG
>CEVN01102997.1_pt1 | contig 28280 bp, 19 predicted proteins | sample 427041 | NCBI WGS metagenome assembly CEVN01 (sample SAMEA2623463, study PRJEB7988) | marine metagenome | biome: marine biome (ENVO:00000447); feature: surface water layer (ENVO:00002042); material: "saline water (ENVO:00002010), including plankton (ENVO:xxxxxxxx)" | depth 5 m
AATGATAATATTTTTATTCCCCAAGGCGATATTCATAGACTAGAAAATATTGGAAAAAATCATTTAACATTAATTGAAATACAGATAGGAAAAGAAATATCAGAAGATGATATTGAGCGCTTAGAAGATGACTTTGGAAGAGTATAATTAAGGTAACATTGTAGTCTTATATGGCTCTTTTAATGGTATTTGAGATTTTATAGCTAATTCAATCCAAGAAATTAACTTTGGTCTTGTTTCTCTTGGATCGATTAATTCATGTACTGAAAAGTTTTCTGCTCTTGGATATGGAGAAGACCTTCGTGACAACAATTCTTCAAGTTCTTTTCTTTTCTTTTCAGGATTTTCAGCTTGTTCAATTTCTTTTTTAAACGCAATAGCCACACCACCCTCAACCGGCAAAGCACCGCTTTCCGCACTTGGCCAAGACAAAACATATCCATCAGGAGCAAAGTGAGCAGCTCCAGCAACACCGTACATTTTTCTCACCAATATGCTTGCCCAAGGTACTTTTGATTGCATTAATGCAGCAATAGCTGAAGCACCATGTCTAATAGTTCCTGCTCTTTCAGAATCTGGTCCTATCATAAAACCTGGTTCATCTACAAAACTTAAAACAGGTATATTAAATGTGTTAACAAAATCTAAAAATCTTCTTAATTTTAAAGATGCATCAGAAGTCATTGCTCCTGCATAAAACATACAATCATTAGCAAGAATCGCAACTGAAAATCCATTCAATCTGGCCAAACCTGTAATCAAACTGGGTCCATAATCTTTTGTCATTTCAAAAAAACTGTCCTTATCAAGGATTAAATCCAGAATTTTTCTCATTTTGTAAGCTCTTCTTTTATCTTTAGGTATTATTTCTAATAATTTTTGCTCCATTCTGTTGTATTTATCTTGAGATTTTATTGTTGGAGGTAATTTACTAAAATTATCCGGTAAAAAAGATAAGAAAGTTCTTATTTGATTTAGCGCATCCTCCTCATTCTCTGCTATATTATCAACTACACCTGATTTTAAATGAACTTCTGGTCCACCAAGATCTTCCTTGGATACATCTATGCCTAAAGCTCTTTTTACAACAGCAGGACCAGCAATCAAAACTTGAGAATTCCTTGTCATTACTGAAAAATGAGAAGATACTAATCTAGCAGCTGGTAAGCCAGCAACGGGGCCAAGCGCAGCTGTTGCAACTGGAATAACCCCCATGCACTTAGCAAGAGCTTGGAATCTGTTTTTAGAATAAACTGGTTCACTATTGGGTATTCTAGGACTTTTTGCACTTCCACCTGAGCCTGTAACTGAACCCCCTCCCCCTTCATGTAATCTGACTAAGGGTAATAAATACTTTAAAGCTAATTCCTCGGTGTAGATGCTTTTCCTTAGGCCCGCAGGATTAGGGGAACCTCCTTTTAATGTAAAGTCTTCTCCTCCAACAATAATATCTCTTTTATTTATCTTTCCAAATCCGAGTAAAAAATTTGCAGGCATAAAACTTTTTAATTCCCGCTCATCATTTATCTCAGAATAACCAGCAATTTTTCCAATTTCATTGAAAGTATTATTGTCTAAAAGAAAATCAATTCTTTCTCTTATAGTTTTTCTTCCTTTTTGATGCTGAATTTTAATAGATTCTTTACCGCCTTGTTTGAGCGAGAGTTTTTCTCTTTTCTTTATTCCTTTTACTTCTTCTTCCCAAGACATTGTTTTTCCTCAAAGTTGTGCTTATGATAGTAGAGAATAAAAATTATTCAATGTATTATAATGCTAGAAATTGAAACAGCACCTTTTTTGGAATTAGAAGATTATAAACCTCCCGAAGGAATAAAATGCATTTACCTAAAAATGGAAGATGGCAAAAGAATTAGATTAGCCTATTGGAAAAAAAATAACCAAGACTCGAATAGAGCATGCGTTCTTTTACAACAAGGACATAACGAATTTATAGAGAAGTATTTCGAAACGATACAAGAACTAATTGACAGAAATCTTGATGTAATTTGTTATGATTGGAGGGGTCAGGGTATGTCAGATAGAATGATTGATGATGTTAATAAGCAATATATAGAAGATTTCAATATCCACTCGAAAGATTTAAATTATATTTTAAATAATTTTATAGAAAAAGAATTTTCCAAACCTTTAATAACTATTGCGCATTCAATGGGTGGGCACATCATTCTATCTTTCTCCAAAGAAGTAAAAATATTCAAAGGGATAATATTATCTGCTCCAATGTTGGGTTTTAAATTTGAACCATTTTTATTTTGGTTAACTAAATTTGCTAGTTTCTTTTACAATAAAGAGGATTATTTCATTGGATCAAAACCAAATATGGGAAAAGAAACTGATTTTGAAGAAAATACCTTAACTAGTGATTACAATAGATACAAAAGAACACAAAAATTAGTAAGAAAAAACCCAAATATTAGATTATGGGGAGTTTCAAATGCTTGGGTTATTGCTGTTAAAAAAAGTTTATTAGAAATGCGAAAAAAGAATTGGGCGGAAAGTTTAGATAATAACTTTTTAGTAATTAACCCGGTTAAAGATAAAGTAGTAAATTCTAAGAAGACTTTAAAAATGTCAAAAAGATTACCCAATTGTAGAGTTATAAATGTTAAAGATTCTGAGCATGAAATTTTAATGGAAAAAAATGAATTACGTGAAATTTTTTGGAACAATTTCGATATTTTCTTAAAAAAAATAAAAATATAAATTTTCACGGGTTAACCCTGAACAAATTAAACAATAAAATATTATATTTTTATAACTAATCCCTGCCCAGTAGGAAGCTCAACGATACTGTGATTTTTTTGTGCGAAAAATTCTTTTTCTTTTTTGTATTGCTCTTCATATCCCTGGTGGCCATAATCATCAAGTATGATGATGCCACCAGAAACAACTTTCTCAAAAATTTTCTCTAAAACTGAAAGCTCAGATGATGCATCATTTAAGTCCATATGAACAAATGAAAAATCTGAGTATTTTTTTTCATCAAAACTATCCGGAAGTAAACCTTTTATTATTTTAGCACAGCTGTAATTCTTTAATCTTTTACTAACCTCATCATATAGCTCAGGAGAGTGCTTCTCACCTTTTTCAGTTGGAGGGTCATCAAAAATATCGAATAGAAAAAAATTCTTACTTGTTTCGTCTAATTCATTATATTCGATTAAAAATTGTGCAACTAAACCATCATAACAACCAAACTCAGCAAAATCTCCCTTAAGATTCTTAGTATGATTTATAGCCCAAGATAAAATATGTATTCTCCAAACAATAGAAGAATGTAAAGTATCTCCTGCAAAAAATTTATTTGCATAATGAGCGAACTTCTCTTCTTTAAGAAAACCAAAAATTTTTGAGATCAAAATCATATTATCAGCAGCATAAATAATTGAATCTTCCTCATTAACTGAATACTTAGCTGAAATCTCTCTCAATAATTTTTTTAGACTTTCTCCTCCACCAAAGTAAAATCTTGCTGACGGTTTAAAAAATGGCATTTCAATCCTTGTATTTTAATCTAGTAAGTTATTAATCACTCTGCTGCAATATCTTTATAGTTTCTTTTTATTGTAAATTCTTCAACAAATTTTAAAAATTCAGATAAGAAAACCTTTAAATTATATAGCTTATCTTTTTTTAATGTATATTCACTTTCATTCATATATAGATCACGCCTTATTTCAAACTGAATAGCATTGATTCCATGAATTGGCTTCCCAAACTGTTCTAAGAAATATTTACCAGCATAAGGATAATTAATTGATAATTGTGTTTTCTTGTTATCAAAATAATTTTTTATCATCCTTTTATAAATATGCGAACATGATTTCCCGAAAAGATCTCCTAAAACAAATTTTGGGTAGTTAAGGGGACCAGAGATTGTCTGAGATGGCATTGAATGAAAATCAATTATTATTATTTCATTGTATATATTTTTTAATTTTTTAATTTCTTGATTAATTAAATCATAATATAAATTATGATAATCTTTCATTCTGTAATTATAATTTTTCCATGATAAACTTTTGCCATACAGTTTTTTTGAACCAATTTTGCTGGGTATCACACCATAACCATTCATATTGTTTGTTGTTTCTGAGATTTTAAAGTTTTTAGGTATATTTGAGAATGTTTCATGATTGATTTCGTATGGACCTCTATTAAGATCAACAAAACTTCTAGGAAATCTAGCAATAAAGAATGAAAAATTATTTAAAAATTCTTTATCAAATAAAATATCAACAAAAGGATCCTCAGAACACCTAACATCGTTACCTTTTAAAATATTATTTTTTGTATATTTCAATGAGTAATCTCTACCTGAATGAGGAATTGAAATGATTACAGGCTTTTTAATATTTTTTTTTAAATTTTGGCTAATTTTTTTTTGATATATATATTTCATATCGATTTAATATAATCTATTAATGACTAAATTATAATAAATTTTTATAGTGTTATAATATTGGAACCAAGTAAAGAAATAGTAAATAAGATACTTAACCTTTTTCAAACAAATGAGGTAAATTTACTTCAAAATGAGATAGAAAAAGCAATAAATTTATATCCTGAAGGAGCAACATCATGGTTGTTTCTTGGAATGTTTTATAATAGATTCAATAGCTTAAAAGAGGCTGAAGATGCGCTTTTAAAATCACTTCAAATAAAAGAAGATTATCCTGAAGCTCAAAGAATGTATGCCGATGTATTAAGAAAAATTGGTAAAATTGATGAAAGTATAGTTTACGCAAAAAAAGTTGTAACAAAGTTACCGGATTATGCAGCAGGTTATGATACTCTTGGAACTTGTTATGCAACTAATAAAGAATACCTTAAGGCTGAGGATGCTTTTCAAAAAGGTATTGAAATTGATAATTCAAATCCGATTATTTTAAATAATCTAGCAAATACGAAACGAAATTTAGGAAAATTCATAGATTCAATTAATATATTGGAAAATGCAGTTGATATAAATTCAAATATACCTGAAATAAAAATAAATTTAGTTTTATCCCTATTTGAAAATAAAGAGTTTGAGAAAGCATTAAAAATATTAAATGAAAGTAATAATTGGAAACTTGATAAATCAAACAAATCAAGTTTATTAGCAGCTTATGGGCATATTTATAAAAAAACTTACCAATTAGAACTTTCAAATAAATATTATCTAGAATCTCTTGAATATGGAGATAATGTTCAGAGCAGTGTTTATAATGGTTTAGCAAGTAATTATGTAGCCAAACGAGACTTTCTTAAAGCTATTAAATATTTTAAAAAATCTATAGAAAAATCTCCCTTGAAAAATGACTGTATTTCTAATTATATAATGACATATTCATATTTATTCAAAACTAATCAAGATAAAATTTTTCAAGAAATTAGAAAATACGCAAAAGAAATTCAACACCCTGATAGACAAGAATTCCAAACCAAGATCTCAAATAAAAAAAAATTAAAAATAGGATTTATATCTGGAGATTTTTTTGAACATCCTGTTTCATATTTTTTAATTGATTTCATTTCTTTTTTTGATGATGAGAGATTTGAGAGCTTTGCATATTATAATTATGGTCACGAAGATAGCATTACCTTGAAACTAAAAGATTCTTTTGGTAATTTTAAAAATATATCTGGTTTAAGTGATAAAGATAAATTAAAAATCATAATTGAAGACGAAATTGATATCTTAATAGATCTTGCGGGACATACATCAAGAAACTGTATGTCGATTATGAAGGCAAAAGCAGCACCTTTACAAGCAACTTGGCTTGGCTTTAGTGAAACAACAGGATTAAATGAAATTGATTATATAATCTGCGATGAAACATCAATAATGAAAGATGAAGAGAAATTTTTTACCGAAAAGCCACTTAAACTTAAAAATAGCTATTACTGTTTTTCTTATCCTGGAAAACCGGAAAATTTCAAAATAGAAAATAAAAATCAAGATACAATTATTTTTGGTAATTTTAGCAACACAAGAAAAATTACAAACGATATTATAGAGTTATGGTCTGATATTCTACTTAAGGTAGATAATTCCTTTTTATTACTAAAATCTGAGATGTATCGAGATAAAGACTTAAAAGAAGATATATTAATTCAATTTAAGAAGAATAACATACCAAAAGAAAAAATCATTTTTGAATTTGACGAGTTAAGAGAGGATTATCTTCTTGGTTATAACAAAATAGACGCAATATTAGATACATTTCCATACCCTGGAGGAACAACAACATGTGAAGCCCTTTACATGGGAACGCCTGTAATAACAATGAAAGGTAATAGATTTTTAGAGAGAAATGGAGAAAATATAATTAAAAACGCTGATTTAGAATTGTTTTTAGCAAATGACAAACAAGAATACTTGGATAAAGCTGTTAATATTTCTAATATCCTTAAGAAAAATAATCTTAGTAAAACTACAATTAGAGAGAAATTTATGAATTCATCAATTATGAAACACGATATATTTGTTCAAGACTTTAAATCAAAACTTGAATCTATTTGGAAAGAATATAATAAAAATTATGAATGATAAATCTAATTTAAGGACTTTAATAGAAACCGCAATAAAAGAACATCAAAGTGGCTCACGTGAAAAAGCGGAGCTTTTATACAAAGAAATTCTTGATGCTATCGATGATCATCCTGATGCAAATCATAATCTTGCATATTTATACCTTGAAGATCTAAAGCTAGAAAAAGCAAAATATCACATAGATAAAATTATAGATTCTAATTATCCAATGCAAAATTATTATACCACTGGCGCATCTATTTATTTTCAATATAATTTAAAAGAAGAAGCGATATTAATCCTTGATAAGGCGATAAATTTATTTCCAAGGGAAATAAGGCCACGTTTTATGAAAGCAGTTATCTATCGTGATTTAAATCAACTTGAAAACGCTAAAATTGTATTTAAAGATATTTTACAAATAGCTCCTAATGACTCCGATATGCATAATAGTTATGGGGTTATTCTGGCTCAAGATAATTTATATCAAGATAGCATTCCCTATTTCAAGAAAGCCTTAAAAATTAATAAAGATCATGCCGATGCATTAGCTAACCTGGGGTTAGCTTATCATAAGACTCAAGAGTTTAATTTAGCTAAAGATTTTTACTATAAATCACTTAAATTAAGAGACAATCATTTAAAAACTTATATAAATTTAGGCGCGCTTTATCAAGAGCTTGGTGATTTAGACAATACTATAAGCAACTACAAAATGGCTTCTGAACTAGCTTCAAATAATGACGATAAAGCTGAAACTATTAATAATATGGGTATTGCGTATGGTGAATTTGGAAAAACTGAAACTGCTGCTGATTGTTATAGAAGGAGTCTTGAATTAAAACCTGATTATTATCCAGCTTTTAGACATTTGTGTACAACTGGGCTTATTGATATTGATGACCCAATTTTCATAAGAATGGAAAAAACTTTTAAATCAAATATTGATGATAATGCTAAATTACTTATAGGATTTGGTCTTGGTTTTGTCTACGATAAGGCTGGGGACTATGATAAGGCTTTTAAATATATTAAAATTGCAAATGAATTAAATTTAAAAAGAATTAATTACACGCATGATATTAAAATAATTACAAAAGAAGTGCCTTTAAGATTTCCTCAAATAATTAAAAAAGATATCGAACATAAAAATAACTGGAAACCAATTTTTATTGTAGGAATGCCAAGATCTGGATCTTCAATGATTGAAAAAGTTTTAGATAATAATGATGATGTTGATCAAATGGGCGAACTTATAACCTTAGATAATTTAATAGCTAGAAGAAAAGTTAATAATGTTAATTGGCCATATAATATTTCTGAATATGAAAGTGAAGAAATAAAATATATATCAAAAAAATATATTGATATTGCTTTACAAATAAATCCAAACTTAAAAAAAATATTTATTGATAAAATGCCTGGAAACTTTACCCATGTAGGATTAATTAAGTTATCTTTTCCTGATAGTAAAATTATCCACATTAGAAGAAATCCACTCGACAACATTTTATCAATCTATATGCTTAAATTTTCAGATGCACATCGGTACAGTTTTGATCTTGCGCATATTACTGAATACTATAAGAATCAAGAAAAATTAATGGGATATTGGAAAAGTTTATTTCCAGAAGATATTCATACATTAAATTATGAAGAATTTGTTTCAAATCCTAAAGATGAAACAAAAAAACTTTATTCATTTTGTAAACTTGACTATAAAGACGGTGACGAAAGATTTGATCTTAACAAAAACATCACAAGAACAGCAAGTAATCATCAAGTAAAACAGAAAATCAACAAAAATTCTTTAAATAGATGGAAAAATTATAAAAATGAAATACATACCCTAATTGAAGAATTTGATGAATTGGGCGCGTAGCTCAGCGGTAGAGCGCTACGGTGACATCGTAGGGGTCGCTGGTTCAAACCCAGCCGCGCCCACCAAAGATTATTAATATTTTTAGAGAATCCCTATATATAAATAAGCTATTAATTCAGGAACATATAATGGTTACTTGAAATTTAAAATTTAACCACCATATGTTCAATATAAATTCTTTGAGGAGGAAGAAATATGTTAGTAGAACAAATAAATACAGCAACATTTTCAAATGGAATACTTAGACTTGAAGTTGCAATGGTAAACGCTAGAGGAGAGATGCAAGTAACTGGAAATATTGAAATTCCAGGAAATCAAGTTGCAAATGTTCTTAACTCAATGAGCAAAGCAGCACAGGATATATCTAATCAATTAGCTGGTAATATTGAGTCAAATGGTGATAGCTCTTCAACTGACAAAAAAGATAGCAGTAAAGATAAAGGAAAAGGTAAAAAGAAATAATTTTTTATCTTTAATTTAAATGCTTATTTTAAGACATATATTTTTATTTGTGTTGTTTCTTTTCGCTACGCAAAAGGAGTTGTTATCACTTCAGGTAGATAACTTTAATATCAATATATCGTCATTTTCTTCAACACAATTTACAGAAAAAGATATCAGTGAAGAGGATTACACAGATTTTATTAAAGATCATATTTTCTCTCAACCTGAATATACCTACGCAATTGCAAGCGAAAATGAGAAAAATTATTTACTCACTAGCGCAGTGAGATCAAGGTTTCCTTCAATTTCTGGAAGCGTTATTAATGATGAAGTCCTTGATAGAAATATTGATGATTTTAACTCAATTCGTAAGCGTCAAGATGATAGCTTCGATGCAGTCGCAGAAATTAATCAGCCAATTTACACTGGAGGTAGAATTTCAAGCAAAGTAAAGCTTGCACGGATTGAAAGAAATAACTCTATTGTAATGAAAAGAGCTACTCTTTCAGAATTAATACTAGAATCTAATGATATCTTTGTTTCTGCAAGTATCTTTTCCTATTTACACGAATATTCAAAAGAATTGCTAGCAATTATAATGCCATTTAAAGAAAAGATGCAGACAAGGGTTGAATCTGGAGCTATTGATCCCGCAGAGTTTGCTGTTTTTCAGACTAGATTAAATAGTTTGCAATCAACAATATTTAAGATAGAGGCTAGCTCAAAAACTACTATCGCAAATTATGAGTATTTCTTTAAATCTAAGTTTGAATTTAATGGTTTTCCAAAAATTAATGTAAAATTTGATGGAGCAACATCTAAAAATGACTCATTTAATCTTGATATTAAAGAAAATCAGTATTTAGCGAGTCTAGAAAATATAAAAATAGTAAGAAGTGATTACCTGCCTCAATTTGGATTAAAAGCTAGGTACACTGAATATGATATTGATGAAAGCAATAATGAAAATGATATAAGAGGTGGTTTATATTTATCAATGCCTATATTTCAGTTTGGTAAAGGTCTTGCTGCTATTAATGCAGAAAAAGCAAAATCAAGGGCCACAAAATTTGAAATTGATATAGAAAAAAAATCAAGTGATAGCAGAAAAAATGAACTTTTAAGTACACTTGAAAGTTCTTATAAGGCACTAGTAAAATTAAAGGATGCTTTTAACGATACAAAAAAACAAAGAGAAATAATTCAGCAAAGAATATTATTGAGCGGTTTTTCTCCTGTTTCCTTTTTGGAGGTCTGCGAAAATGAAATTAACCAACTTAAAATATTATTAGAAACAGAATACGATATTCAATCGGCGTATTATTATATACTTCATGAAAATCAATTATTAATAAATAAAATGAAAATTTACCTTTAATGAATGAAGAAAAAAAAATAAAAACTTTTTCAAAAGATCATTGGTTCTGGGGCGCAATATTTGATAATAAATCAATTTATGTTCAAGTTTTTGTTGCTTCAGTATTCATAAATATTTTTGGTTTTGTAAGCGCTTTCTACATAATGACAGTTTATGATAGAGTGCTTCCTAATAATGCTATGAATTCGCTTATTGCTCTTACAATAGGCATTGCATTTGTAATTCTATTTGATTTTATTCTTAAAATCATAAGATCTTACTTTTCAGATGTTGCAAGTAAAGATTTAGATAAAAAAATTAGTAAAAAACTTATTGATAAATTACTTAGCCATGATGAAAAAATAATTCAATCTCCAGCAGAAATTACAAGCTCAATAAGAGAATTTGACTCTGTAAGAGATTTTTTTACATCTGCAAGTTTGCTTGCTCTTGTTGACCTACCATTCATGTTTTTATTCCTAGGCGTAATTTATTCTATAGCAGGTCCATTAGCTCTAGTTCCAATTCTTATTGTTCCACTTGTTTTAATTGTCTCGGCACTAGTACAACCTTTCTTAAAACGATTCTCTGAAAAAGATTTATCGCTAAAGCAAGGAAAAGCAAGGGTTTTATCAGAGTTAACACAAAATCTAGAGAGCGTGAGATCTGTAGCAGGAGGAAATTTTCTAAAAAAAAGATGGATGAATTCTGTTGAGGAACAAAATAACGCAACTATTTCTTCTAAAATAGCTTCAAATCTTGCTATTACTTTTGGTCAAACAGCTTTGCAGATAAGTCAAACTGGTATCATAGTTTATGGTGTTATCTTGATCGCTGCTCTTGAAATATCTCAAGGAGCTCTTATTGCTTGTGTGATATTATCGGGTAGGACTTTGTCACCCTTAATTCAGGCTTCTCAATTACTTACTAGAGTTAATCTAGCATTATCTGCCTATCAAAAAGTTGATAAAATGATGAGTACTGATTCTCGTGATGAAGAACTAGAACACTCTCTTGGTGTAAAACTTGATGACGGAAATATTGAGCTAAATAATTTAAGTTTTGAGGCTGGTGAAACTAAAATATTGGATAATATTTCATTTAAAATAGAATCTGGCGAAACACTAGGGCTTGTTGGTAGCTTAGGATCTGGTAAGTCTTCGTTAATTAGAAATATTATTGGTTTTCATCTACCGCAATTAGGAATGGTTAAGATAGGCAATTATGATGTAAATAATATACCATCAGAAACATTAAGAAATGAAATTGGTTATTGTCCTCAAAATATACAACTATTCTCAGGAACAATTTATGAAAATATTTCTTCAAGTAAAGAAAACTCAACTGAAGAAGATGTTATTGAAGCCGCAAAAATTACAAACGCACATAACTTTATAGCTAGACTTCCTGGCGGTTATAATTATGTATTAAGAGAAAATGGAACTAATTTATCTGGCGGTCAAAGACAGGCAATTTCTTTAGCTAGAGCACTAATTAAAAAACCTAAGATTTTAGTATTAGATGAACCAACAAGTTCAATGGATGGAGAAACAGAACAACTAGTAATCAATAATATCTATAATATTGATTATAAACCAACAATAATTATTGCGTCACACAAAATTTCAATTTTAACAACAGTTGATAAAATAGCTATAATTGGTGATGGAAAATTATTAAATTTTGGACCAGCAAGCGAAATTATAAAAGTAAACAACACCTAAGTTAAGAAAATGAAAAAAATATTTAATAAAATTATTGAACTTTTTAGAGAGTTTTCATTTAGAGACTTTTTAAAATTATTATCTGATGCAAATGTAGAAGAAACGAGAAAGTCTTTTGTTACACTTTGGGTTATTGTTGTATTTATAATCATTATTGTGACATGGGCGGCGGTTTCTGAAATAAATCAAGTAGTAAGAGCTAATGGTGAGGTCACACCAGAATCACAGGTTCATTTGATCCAAAGTAATCTTACGGGACCTATTGAGATTGTAAACATTAAAATGGGCGATAAAATATCTAAAGGTGATATTTTATTTCATATTGCCAGATCAACTCACGAAAAGAATTTTCTTACAACTAAAGCTGAAGTCGAAGCAAGAAGAAAAAAAGTTAGTATTCTACAAGACCTTTTCGATAAAGGAGCCGAATCTGAGATAAGATTAATTGATGAAAAACTTCAACTACTTGAATCTGAGAAAAGACTAAATAATGCGAAAACTGCTTTTGAATACTCTGAAGTAAGATCTTCCGTAACAGGAACTGTCAGCTCTGTTGAAGCTAAAAACATAGGTCAGGTGGTTAATACAGGTGAAACACTAGCAGATGTAGTCCCTGATAATGCAAATTTAAGACTGAAAGTTATGGTTGAAACAAAGGATATAGCCTTTGTAAAACCAGGTTACTCAGCTAAAATCGCCTTTTCCTCTTATGACATGGCAATTTACGGTCAATTTGATGGAATAGTTAAAACTGTCTCAGCAAGTACAGTTTTAAGTCAGGATAATATTCCTTTTTACACAACGATAATTGAAGTTGATGACAAAGAGCTTGAGAGATTAAATAAAATCAAAATTATAAGCGGTATGCAGGCCTCAGTTTCTATAATAAGCCAGAAACGAACAGTTTTAAGTTATCTCTTTAATCCTATAACAAAACTATCTCAAACAGCACTTCGTGAATGAGTTAAAATAAGTCTTCACCCTGCTCTTTAATTTTTTTTATAAGGTTTGATGCTTCTAGAAGTGAGTCAATTGTACCTGCATCAAGCCAGAATGAATCCTTAGGTAGGATAGTAACATCAACGCTATTCTCTAGCATGTATTTGTTATTAATATCAGTAATTTCTAACTCTCCACGATCAGATGGTTTAAGACTAATTGCTTTTTTTACAACTGAATTATCATAAGCATAAAGACCTGTAACAGCATAATTACTTTCTGGATTCTCTGGTTTTTCAACAATAGACGCAACCGCCCCATCATCCGACATATTAATAACCCCGTAACTTGAAGCATCTTCAACTTCATAGGCAAAAAGTGTTGCACCTTTATTATTATCCATCGCTTTTTCTAATTTATTAGAAATATTTCCTTTTAAAAATATATTATCTCCCAATATTAATATACAATTTGAATCTTCCAACCAATCCTTAGCTATTATAAATGCCTGAGCTATACCTTCTGGTTTATTTTGAATTTCATAATAAATATTACAATCATATTGAGACCCATCACCTAGCAAATCCTGAAAAATTGTTTTATCACTTGGATTTGTAATTATTAAAATATCCTTGATTCCTGCCCTAATTAAGGTTTCTAAAGGATACATAATCATTGGTTTATCATATATGGGTAATAATTGCTTAGATACTACTTTAGTAAGCGGGTAAAGTCTTGTTCCCTTTCCACCCGCTAAAATAATACCTTTATAATTATTTAAATTATTATTTATCATAATTTAATTTTACCGTTTTTCTTAATGAATCTTCCCAATTAGGCATATCATAATCTAAACTGGAAAGAATTAATTCTGATACCACTAGTCTGGAATCAGGAGGTCTTATAGCTTTACTTTTCCATTCATCTGAAGATATTTCATTAACAGAATATGAAATGCTACCGTCAAGAAGTTCCATTTCATTAGCTATAGTTTTTGCGACCTCATACCAATTTGTAAAACCCTTATTTACAATATGATATATTTTTACATTATTGAAAAGATCCTGAGTTGAGTTATCTATATAATGTCTTATAAATAAATAAATAAAGTTTACCAAATCAAGTGAATTTGTAAGTGATATCTTTTGATCAGAAATAGCGCTTATTGTTTTTTTATCAAGTAATAAATTATAAAAAGTTTTAAAAAAATTACTACCAAATAAACCATACAATGAAGCAGTTCGTATAATTAAACCTTTCTTAAGATTATTAATAATCTCTTTTTCTCCAAGCTCTTTTGAAATACCATATTTATTAATTGGTGATGTAATATCGTACTCTTTAAAAGGCCCTTCTTGGTTCTTTCCGAAAACATAATCTGTAGAAATGTGTATTAAATAAATATTATTTTTATTTAAGTAAGTGATAATTTTTTTTAAAGATAAGTAGTTGATATTATTAGCTTTTTTATAATCATCTTCTGCTTGATCAACATTTGTATAAGCCGCAAAATTGATAACAATCTGAATTTGATTTTTAACTAGATAATTATTTATTTCTTCTTCGTCGTTAATATCTAAATCAGATGAGGAAGGTGAGAAAAATGAAAAATCTTTATAACCTTCATTGGATAAAAATTCAGATCCTAATTGACCAGAGGAACCAATAACCAGAATATTCATTATTAAATCTGCCCCAATCTTTCACCCTTATAACTCACAATTTTTGGGTCCATCAACCAATCTTTATTTTCTAAATACCATTTTATGGTTTTCTTTATTCCATCTTCAAAACTAATAGTGGGTTCCCAACTTAATTCTGATCTGATTTTTCCTATATCCATAGAATATCTAAAATCATGTCCTGGTCTATCATCAACATATTCAATGAGATCAGAATACTTTCCTTTATCTAGAGGCATATGTTCATCAAAATAGGAGCAAATTAAATTAACAATATCAATATTTTTGGTGCTCTTGCCACTAGCAATATTATATCGTTCACCAATACTTCCTTGGTTTAGAACCAATAACATACCCTTAACATGATCATCTACATGTATCCAATCTCTTTCCTGATTACCAGATCCATATATCGGAATAGAATCCTGAGTAAGGCATTTCTTTATGCATAATGGAATTAATTTTTCAGGATATTGCCATTTACCATAATTATTAGAGCAATTGGTAATTAATACAGGAAAATTATAAGTTTTATACCATGCTCTTGATAAAAGATCAGACGATCCTTTAGACGCAGCATAAGGGCTATTAGGATTTATCAAACTCTTCTCATTAAATGTATCTTTAGTTGAACCATAAATTTCATCGGTTGAAATCTGTAAAAACCGAAATGTTTCTTTTTTTGAACCGTTTAGTTCTTTCCAATATAAATACCCCTCATTTAACATGACATAAGAACCAACAATATTACTAAAAATAAACTCTTGTGGGTTATCAATAGATCTATCGACATGAGATTCAGCGGCTAAATTAATAATGTAATCTGGCTCAAAGCTATTGATTATATTTTTAATAGATTTAGTATCAGAAATATCAATTTCTTTATGTGAATAATTATTTGACTTATCAATTTCAACAGCTAAGGGATTAGAAGAGTATGTTAATTTATCAATATTCAACACTTTATTTTTTTGATCTTTTATCAGATAACGAATGACAGCCGAACCAATAAATCCACAACCTCCCGTAATTAAATATTTTTGATTTTCCTGCATATTTTATTTACCTAAATCTGCGAAAGAAGGTAATTCTCTATCTTTATTTGAAATAATTGGGTCCCCGTCTATAGGCCAATTAATATTCAATTCCTTATCATTCCATATAACACCTGACTCAGAATCTTTATTATAGTAGTTATCAACTTTGTAGGAAACTATTGTATTATCTTCAAGAGTACAAAATCCGTGCGCAAAACCCTTTGGTATTAAAATAGAGCCAGCATCAGGATCTAAACTTAGCGAACCAAATTGTCCAAATGTATTTGAATTTGGACGAATATCTAAAAAAACATCATAAATACTTCCGCATAAGACTGAAACTAATTTTGTTTGTGAAAATTCATCCTTCTGATAATGAAGGCCTCTTAATGTACCTTTTAGTTTTGAAAAAGAGACATTGTCTTGGGTGAATTCAGTAAATAAGCCAATGTTTTCAAAATCTAATTTATTAAATGTCTCCTTAAAACTTCCTCTATCGTCTCTAAAGTTTTGAACAGGTATTAATATCACATCCGAAAAAATTTTTTTTGTATCCATTTTTATTCTTTTAAAATATTCTTAACTAGTTTAACTGTTTTTGGTAGGCAGACTTTTCTAAGATCGTATTTCTTTATAATAGTCTCTCGAGCATTTTCTTTAATATTTTGAAAATTTTGCGGATTTTTTAATATTTCAGACACTTTTAAAGATATTTCATTATTATCAAAGAAATCAACTATAAAGCCATTATAGCCATCTTCAATAATCTCTGTAACAGGCCCTGTATTTGATCCAACAATTAACCCACCACATGACATTGACTCTAGCATAGACCACGATAGTACAAATGGATAAGTCAAATAAACATGTACAGTAGCAATTTGAAATGCAGTTATAAGTATTTTGTAATCAACTAAACCAAGAAAAAAAATTCTTGATGTATCTACCTTATCTTTAATTTCATTATAATACTTTTCTCTATGAGTCGTGCCTTTTTCAGGATCTGCGCCATAACCTTTTTGATCACCACCTATTATAAGAATATAAGCGTCAGGATGATCTTTTAGTATATTTGGAATTGATTTAATAAAACTATGATAACCCCGATAAGGCTCTAATGATCTATTTACAAGTAAAACAACTTTATCATTTTTATTAATAATATGATCATTAACTTTTAAAGAAGCTTTATCATTAGGTTTAAGTATATCGGTGTCAATTCCTTCATGAATAACTTCTATCCTATCTCTATAATCTTTAGAAAATGTATTTTTTTGAAATTGGGTAGGTGTAATCATATAATCACTAATTGCATACTGAGAAATAAAAGAAGAGTTTCGAGCTATAAGTTTTCTTCTAGTATATGGTGTTTTATCCATAAAAACAGTTTCATCAAAATCTATATCACTATTTTCCAAATTATAATGAAATTCTACATATGATAAATAGGTTGTTTCAGGCCATACTTCTTTAAGAAATAACATTTCACCCCAACCTGTATGCCCAACTATTAAATCAGGTATATATCCTTTATCTTTTAATTCATGTGCTTTATTAGCGCATGCTTCTGCTCTAAGTATTTTTGTTTCAAATTCAACAGCTAATGGATGAATATGATCGGAAGAACCTTTCTCAAGTTTATAGTAATTGTAATTAATATTATTAATTTCAACAGTCTTATTCATATCCATCAATATTGATGTAACATCATAGTTATCATTTTTTGCTAATTCCGGAGCAAGATGTTTATATTGACCTGGGAAATTTTGATGTATAAATAATATATTTTTTTTACTCATTATCACTAACTATATTTAACAAATTGAATTTTATCATCATCATAACATGTCGTTTGATAACAATGTTATCTATATCAAGATTATTAAATAGATCACCCAAACACAATACTTGATCTTTAAATTGACCAAGTATTAAATTAACAATATTTATTTTTGGTTCTAGACTAATATCGGCTACAGCATTGAAATTTGATAGATTTATACTTTTTGAAGTAAACAAATAATGATCTTCATCTACTTTTTTTTCTTTAACTATTCCTAATTTTGTTTCATCACCTAATGTATTTGTTGGGTATAAAGAAAATAAATGATATGGATCAATAGCTTTTATATAATTTATTGTTTTTGACTCATCCGAGTGTTGTCTTATTGAATTAAGTTCATCTCTTAAATCGGAATACATATTAACTATATTATTCCAAGAAAAGTCATTAAAGGCTCTTTTTTTTGCTTCATCACCCATTTTATTTCGTAATTCCTTGTTCAAAATAAGTTTTTCAATCTTATTTGTGGCATTTTCAATATCAACAGAAACAGTTTGACTGGTATAAGCCATGTAAATATCATAATTTATTTGTCCAGAAATATATTTGTAAGCCATATCTAAACCATCACCCCCTTTAAGAGTTGTGGTAGGTATAGTAAAGCCATCAATATCATTTCTAACTGTGTCCCTATAACCATTCCAATCTGTTACTACTACAGGCTTTCCAGAGGCCATGCCTTCAAGAGGAGTTAATCCGAAAGTTTCTTGAAAGTTATCTGTAAGAGAAATAAAAATATCAGAAGCTGCAAGCGCATCATGCTTAACATTTTGATTTCTTCCATCTAAGAAAATACAATTTATATCAGGACATATATCTTTAGCCTCTTTAATGAATACATCCTTTACAAAATCATTAGCAAACCAACCTACTTGAATTAAATGAATCTTTATCTTTTTATTCACCTTTCCACTTAAATTTCCAAGCGCTTTATACATAGAAAAATGATGTGCCTTTGCATGAAATGATAGTCTTCCAACAAATATTAAAACGATATCATCTTTATCAATTTTAAGTTCAGTCCTGGCTTTATTCCTTTGTTCTTTACTATGATTAAATTCTTCAGGATGTATGCCTAATGGAATAATTGGCAGTTGTGGTTTGGTTATCTTTTTAATATCTAATTTTTGCCTTAACATATCTTCTTGATATGACTCAAGGTGCTGTACTGTTTCTTTAACACTTTTTGAAGTGCAAATTAAAGCATCCCATTCCATTACAGGCTTTGTATATAGATCATTAATATAATTCATCACACCATCTGACATGGTCGTATGAGTAATTCCTATAATACTATAATCTTTATGCAAAAAATTAGATCTTAGAGACGAGAAGTAACCTAAAGCTGGATCATGGATAAAAATACCACCATATTTTTCAGATTTATTTACATTTAAATAATCAATTAATTCTATATTGATTTTTTTTTCCTTAGGAACTAATGGTTTAAATATATTTACAAAATTTGCTGCCACAGCCTCATTTGCTAAAAGAAAACCTGCATTATCATATTCACTAGATGCAATTGCTTTTATATAAGAAAGACCGGCTGCATGTCTTCCCATAAGTTTTCCATCTTTATAATTAAAGGCATCATCAACATAAAGAGTCACCCAAGGAAAATTAACTGATTCCATTAATTAGATATCCCCATAATCAAAAGTAGCATCCATATGTTTATTAAGTCTATCTTTCAAGTATTCTATTTTATCTGCCTCTTTGACGCAATTAACCCACATATTTAGACCATCACTTACACCTATTGCAGATGGAAAATTACAGTTCTTTAAAATACCTATAAGAATATTAAGCGTAAAACCACATCTATGAGCCATATAATGCTGCCCCTTAGCTAATGAAGATCTATGACCATAAATAATATCAATAGCCGCAATTGGACCAGCTGGTGATTCATACAATGTTCCTAATAAATTTCCTTCAGCAACATGTTTTGATACCCCCTGTAAATCTGGACAAGCTATAAATACTTCACCATTGGGCTTTAAGACCCTATTAAATTCATTTAAAGCTATTTCTACTTCGTGTGGATAAAGGTGCTCTATATTATGTGATGAATATATAGCATCATAAGAACTATCACTTATCATCGACATATCTGTAAGAGATCCAATTATATCTGGCTTAGGGTCAATACTTTCGTCAATATCTAACCTTGTTTCATCCCAATTATCAGTCTCAAATATTTTTGTAGATTGAGCTTTTGTTTGTGATCCACATCCAACATGAAGTAGTTTATTCATTATCATCCCTCGTTAATGAAAATTACGTAAATATATCATATAAAATAACTTCTCAAAATCATGAATAAATATTTATAATTTGTTAAAAGTATTAATAGTTTTTATGAAAAAAGATAACCGAACATTCAAATAATTTTTTTAAATTATCCTCCAAATTATCGATCTGATCTAACAGTTTTTTATCGTTAATTAATTTATTTAATTTAATATTCTTATCGCCTAAATAATCACATATTAATTCCTCTTCTTTGGATAATAACTTATTAAAGTTAGCTCTTAATATGTACTTATTAGTAGATTCAGGAATAGTATTAATATTTTGATAAGGCCTTAATGAGACAAAGGTATCATCACAATCAAAATTAGGCTCAACTACTATATTATCTTGATTAGTTAGGCAAAAGCTATGCTTGTAATGTTCTTTATATGGACCTTTTAAGGCACATATAATGTTCCATTGATCAATTATCGGTAACTCTCTTAACTTGTTAACAAAACTAGGTACAAAGCTTTCAGAAAGATTAATTGAAGGATAATATAATGAATTATCATACCAATTCTGGAAATTAAGATCTGCATCTTTAAACAATTTAAAAAGAGACTGAACACTGAATGTTTTTTTTACAGGAATTAAATATCTCAATACAAAGTCATTTATATCAATAAAGTCATCAAGTGAAAATTGTCCTTTAGTAACTTTTAAAAGAGATAGTCTTGCAGGATGAAATGTATCCAATGATTTAATAACAGTTAAAGCATCATTAATATCATTTTCATTATCAAAACTATATCCTATAGATTTAAAACTAGAATAAAGTTTTTCAATTTCATCATTATAAATTGAAGATAATACATCTGAAATAATAACACCTTGTTTATTAAGTAAACTTTTGAGCTTTATAAGAAAGCTTAGAGAATCTTCTTGATAAGATAAAAAGTTAGAACAAATGATAATATCAAAATCACCATCAGAAAAATCCATTATGTTAACATTTATAAGATTAAGATTCTTAATTGAATAATCCTGAATTTGTTTGTTGTTAGCATCAATAACTGATGAAGATATATCAATAGCAGTAAAATTAATTTTAGGATTTCTTAATGAATGATAAATCGCTTCATTAAATCCACATCCAACTATCAATACATTTGGTTTTTTTTTCTTAGTATCGGGAAAAATAAATTTAAATTCATCTTTTAAATCAAAAGGTAATCTTAATCCATTATCAATTCTTTCCTTAACATTATAAGGATAAGGTAATGGATATTTATCAAAAAAATTATTCATGGATTAAAAAAAGGGGGCTTATAAAGCCCCCTTGATTTTCAATTAAATTCAAGATCTTAGTATGCAGCGTCGTAAGTTGTAAGATCGATCATTTTATATGTTGCACCGGCTGCAAGAGCATCATCAGCAATACCATCAACAACAGCAACTAGCGTTACCTCATTAACAGTAATAGAAGTGTCTGAGATAACAGCAGCAGAGTTAGCATGATAAATATACATACTTTGCGTTCCATCATCATAGGCTGAAATATAGAATTTATCACCTGCAGTTGTAACAGTAATACTTCCAATACCTTCATTCTGACCAGAAGTCGCCATAGCAACAAATAATGCAGCAGCTCCACCTGTTGAAACATCATCATGTAAGTTAGCATTAGCAGTATTAGGAGTATCAGCAACATCTAGGTTAGCAATATCAATAGTGCTTGTACTTACTGAACCTGTGTTCGCAGTAAAGTCATAAGCAGCTCCATTAGCAACCGCATCAGTGTCAATTTCACCTACAACAGCGTTAGCTCCAGAAGCAGTAGATGGCGTTGTATCATCCCAGCTGAATTGAAGAACATCAGTTCCAGCTGTAGCACCAATGATTGAATCTGTACCATTACCAGCTTGAATTACAACAGTTTCAGTACCACCAGCAATAGTAATTGTATCATTACCAGCACCTGCCCAGATGACATCATTACCAGCACTACCTGTAATAGTATCATTACCTGCATATGTGTAGATTGTATCAACACCTGTACCACCTACAATAACATCGTTACCACCTGATGTTTTAAATGAGTTTGCAGCATTAGCACCTGTTAGGTAAAAATCTAAATCACTAAGAACAAGATCAGTAGCACCTGTTATAGATACCTTAAAGTCATTAGCATTAACAATACCGTCTCCAGTGAAGTCGATAGCAATTGCTGAACCATCAGTAATAAATGCAGCATCACCAATTACACCTGCCATAATACCTGGAAGTGTTCCATCGGAAGCTGTATTACCTCTGTCAGTAGCAGCAAATGTTGTAGCAGCAGTGAATGTATGTGTAATTCTGATATTATCTGAAGCAGAAACAAAATCTGTAATCACATCGTAATTAGCACCAGCTGAATCTGTTATCGCAGCAGCAATATAAGTATCAGCACCTGCACCCAGTGTGATTGTATCTTTACCAGCACCACCAGTAACTAAATCAACACCGTCGCCAGCACTAATTGTATCATTACCAGCACCACCAAGAATTGTATCAGCACCACCGGCAGCTGTTAGATTATCAGCACCTGCGCCACCTGAGATACTATCAGCACCTGAGCCACCTGTAATTGTATCAGCACCTTCTTCACCATAAAGTCTATCAGCACCGCCATTACCTGTAATTGTATCACCTTGGTAACCACCATAAACTGTATCAGCATTCACAGTACCTTTAACAGTAAATACTGTTGCCATAGCAGCAGAAGCATTATCTGATTTGTTAAATGTAAGTGTACCGGTTGATGTCTTAACAACAGATGCATCAACTAGGAATGTAGCTGGTTCACTATCTGTAGTAGCAACAGCACCTAAATCAAGATCAATTGCACCAGTTGAATCAGCGCTTAGAACCGCCTGCTCAACATTTGTAACATTTGAGAAATCTAATGTCGCTGTAACATTACCAGTACTTATAATTGAAAGTGTATCAGTACCGCCATTACCATTAAACACATCAGCTGTACCTAAAGATGTATTAGCAGTTGTACCAGTAAGTATTAAAGTATCATCACCTGAACCACCATATAAGCTATCAACAGCACCCAATTGAGCGTTGTTAGGATAGAATATTACAGCTCCGTTAGTTACTGAAGATAGATCTATGTAGTGATCAGCAGCATTATCAGCAGTATCGTTACCATCAATAGTAATGCTTGATGAACCATTGCTTGTAAAGAAGCCATTGCCTAATGTAATAGTTGTTTGGTTTGCACCAGTAGTATTACTTGCATCAATGATTTCAATACCTGAAATAGCTTCCATTTCTGGGGCTGTAATAGTTAAAGTAGTTGCTTCAGCAAACTGTAATGTATCCGTTCCTGCACCACCATCAACAGTTTCAGCACCACCTGTAGTTTTAAAGTCAGTAAGTGTTGTAACTGCGATTGTATCGTTACCAGCACCAGCTGAAATATTATCGATACCTGCACCACCGTATAATGAGTCAGCACCTGCACCACCAGTAATAACATCATTACCAGCACCACCTGTTAGTGTATCAGCGCCTGCATTACCAGTTAAGGTATCAGCACCTGCACCACCAGTTAAGCTATCACTAAATGCACCACCAAGAATTGTAACAACTTCAGTTGCTAAGTTATTAGCAGCTGAAGCAGTAAGTCTTTCACCACTTGTTAGTGTTGTTGGGTGAGCATCTAAAGTAGAGCCATCAATTGTTAGTGATGTTCCAGTAAATCCAGCGTTAACAGTAACTGTAGCAGTTGTAATTGTAGTTGCATTAGCACCGCCATCATTTGTCGCTCTATCAAGAATTTCAACTTTTTCAATGTTTGTTAAGCCAACATCAAGAACTGCAGTAGTATCAACACCAGTTGTTCCAGTAGCACCATCAACAAGGTCAATGATAATTGTGTCAGTTCCTGCGCCACCATTTAAGCTATCTAAAGCAGTTAAGTTCTCTGTTTGGAAGAACTTAAATGTGTCGTCGCCTGAACCACCAAGAACACTTAAATTACCTGCTGCACTTGCAGAGATATTTAATGATGTTGATAGTGAGTCACCAGTAGCTGTAGAAGCTTTAATTGTAGATGTTGCACCAGGTTGAATTACTATTCCTGGGTTAGCAGCTAAGAAAGCATCATTAACAGTTAATGTTGATCCAGTTGTTAATGATAGCACTTCAACATTACTGACATTTGCAACTTCAGCAGTTGTTAATGTAGCAGCTGCAGAGAATGCAAGTGTATCAGTACCAGCACCACCATCAACTGTATCAGTTCCAAGTGTTGTTGAGAATGCAGCTTCTGTAGATGCTGTAATAACATCATTACCAGCACCACCATCAATATTATCTAAACCAGTACCACCATTAATTGCGTCAATACCACCATTACCATGAATTGTATCACCTAATGTACCACCAGTAATTGCGTCAGCACCGCCACCGCCTTTTAGTACTTGAGCAGCAGTAGCTCCTGTCAGGTTAAGAGTTGAATCCTCACCGGCATCAAGAGATGTAGCATCCCATGTTGCAGCAGTAGCATAAGATGTAACAGTAACATCAACGTCTGCTGTATTAGATAATGTGTAATCAGTAATAGTGAAGTTTTCAACGCCAGTTACTGTTGATCCAAGAGCAGCAGTTGTATCTGCAGCACCCTGAAGAATTACAACAGTATCAGTACCTGTACCGGCAGAAACCGTAGTACCTGTCCATGCTCCAGCAACGCCTGTTACTGTTAGATTGTTGTTCGCATTTGTTGCACCAGAGTTAGTAATAGAATCTTCTGAAGTATTATTTGACCCAGTACCAATTGTTATTGTTGCAGCATCTGTATAACCTAATGCAAATGTAAGTGTCTGATCATCAGTTGATGTCAAAGTAAAGTCAGACATTGATAAATTTGCAGCAAAAGTAGCTGAAGCACCATCACCAGTTAATGTAAGGTTTTCAACATTACTTACACCACCAAGAATTGTTGCAGATGCATATGAAGCGCTAGAAGTTAATGTATCTGTTCCGTCACCACCGTCAATTGTATCTAAAGCAGTTAAGTTACCACCAACATTAATTGTATCATTACCAGCACCACCAGATATATTTTCAATACCAGTACCTGCTGTAACTGAGTCATTGCCTGCACCCATATCGATTACATTGGCACCTGCTGTACCAACAACTGTGTCGTTACCGCCACCCATTGTAATTGTATCAGCGTTATTACCTGCAGTGAAATTTGTTGGACCTTCACCGTCAGTCATAGTAATTTTGCTTAAACCAGTTGCATCGGCTGCAACATCGGAAGCATCAATAACTAAAACAGCACCATCTAGAGCATCTAATGATGATGCATCAATAGTAATATTTTTAAGACCAGGCTGGTCAAAGTCAGCACCTAAATCAAGTGTTGTTGCAGTATTACCAAAAGGGCTATCCATAATAGTAATATTTTCAAAGTTTGTTACTGTATCACCAACTTCGTCATCACTAGTATGATCAGATGGGTTACCAGAAAGATATACATAAAGTGTATCTGTACCTGTACCACCTGTGATTGTTGCTTCGTTAGTATCACCATCTAAGTCTTGTGAGTTAACATATACATGTGAAGTCACATTAGCTAAGTTTGTAAATCCATCAGTTAATGCATCGTCAACAACAAGTGCTGCAGCACCAAGCTTAGCAAATTGAACAGTAATTTCATCAGTATAACCTTCATCAACTGTTAATGTTTGTTGTGTATTAGCAGTAAAGTCGAATGTAGTTGTACTCACATTACCAGATAAAGTAAGAGCTCTAGCACCAGTAACTTCTAGTGTTTCAACATTACTTACTCCACCCATGACTGTAGCAGAAGCAATAGCCTGATCGACAACTAATCTATCCGCACCGTCACCACCGTCAATAGCATCTAAAGCATTTAGTGATGACATAGTAATTGTATCAGCACCTGCACCAGCTGAGATTGTATCAGCACCTGCAGCTGTACCATTAAATGAATCATTTCCAGCACCACCAGTAATGTTAATTCCTAAAACAGCACTAGGTGCAGCTGATAATGTCAATCCACCAGTTGAAGCTGAAGCGTCAACAGTTAAGATTTCAGAATTAATTGCATTTGTAATTGTCAATGATTGATCACCAGTAACTACTAATTTATTCACATCAACATCAGCTGTTGTAAGTGTTGCAATTGTATTTGCTTGAGCAATACTATTTAAAGTTAATGTTTCAAGATCTGCAGTACCATCAGCTGTAATTGTTAAATTAGTAGCAGCTGTAGCTGTACCTGAAATATCAACATGTAAATTGTCGTCTGTTGCTGCAAGTGCACCAGCTTCTAAATCTAGTGTTAATGTATCAGATGAATTGTTTAATGTAACTTTAGTAGGAAGAGTTCCTAAATTATTAAGTGTTACATGACCAGTCGAAGATAAGTTTGTAATATGTGAATATCCGCTAGCTGTATCAACTGTGTTAATTACAAGTGCATTAGTAGCAGCAGCAGTATTTGTTATAACAACTTTTTCAATATTTTCTAGATCTGGTTTTAATGAAGCAGCAGCACCATAACTAATAGTTAATGTGTCTGTACCGTCACCACCGTCAAGAGCATCAATATCTTGGAAAGATGCAGCTGTTGAGAAGTCAAATGAGTCATCTCCAGCACCACCTGTGAAATTGTTAACACCAGTTGTACCAGTGAAGGAAGAAGATGTAGCAGCTGAACCAGCGTTATCAAATAAAATATTGCTTGTTGATAATGCATTTGCATCTGCATCAAAAACGCTTACCTTAACGCCTTCTAAACCTTCAACGATTGAGTCAGAAACAGCTCCAACAGCAAAAGTTGTTGAAGTTCCACCGGAAGCAATTGTTGCAGAACCGGAAAGAACATTAATATCTGAATTAGCAGCAGCAGTTACGGTTGATCCATTTGTATCACCCATCGCAGACCAGGAGAAAGTTGTGTCTGCTGAAACTGCTGAACTTGCAGTAATAGTAAATGTAACTTCACCACCTTCAGAAATTTTTGAAGCTGATTTAGTTACAGTAAATGTTGGTGCAGCTGATCCGCTAACACCATTATTTGAAATAGATACATCAGAGCTACCTGCGGTACTTCCACTTGTTGGAAGTGTTGCAACGCCCATACCTGCTGCAAATTCAGCAAGTGTATTAGATGTACCTGAAACTCCTGAAGTAGCATTACCACCTAAGTCATAAGTAAAATTGCTAGCGCCGTTAATTGTAACAACAGCACCGTTAGTTAAAGTTAACTGAACAGCATCGGCTGCAAATTTTGAAGACGAAATACCTAATCCGTCTACTAACTGAATCTTATTACTACCGCTTGTGTCAACGATTGTAATTTCAGCATTAGCAGCAATACCGTTAGAGATGATATATGTATCATCACCCGCTAAACCTCTATAAGTATCCCCATTATTTGAAGGTACAATAATATCTGCACCTGAACTATGATTGATGGTCGCCATTTTTCTCTCCTGTTAATAACAACATAAAAAACATAACCCTTCTTTAGGTTACGAATCACAAAATCCTATATTTTGAATCAAAGGTCAACATTTAAAATATAATATTTGAAACAAAATATTAAGTGTTTGTAACAAATTGTAACAATAGTTACAACAATAATATTAATTTTTTTTATGTTTAAAATAAGGCAAAACTAAGCTTTTATTTAAGAAAATTATATTTTTAATTTAATGTTTATATACATATATATATAGCTATAATTATCAATTAATATAAAAGTTACTTAAGTAATTGATTTTTAAGAGTAATTATAATTTTATTATAGTAAAAATGAAATATTATGATTATTATTAATTATTGAGCTATTATTTAATAATTGAATTTAATCATATTTATTTAAAATTCTAATGAATGAATTTCTTACTAAAAAACCACATTTTTTATGTTTAACAGGAGAGTGTTAAAGTGTTTATGTGTGTATTATTTTAAAAATTTCAAGTGAATGTTTAATTTTTTTTTAAAAAAATTATTAGTTAATTTTAAAAATTACATTATAGGCAAAAAATTCTAATAATTGTTTATTAGATATTTACAACTAATTTATATAATTTAAGTGTGATTAGGTTATATTTGTATCTGCAAGTATCTCAACAGTATAAGTAGTTGCAGTCCAAGTATCATCGAAGCTTTCTTCAACGCCAGCTAGAGTTAACCCACCACTTTGACCAGAGCTATCTGGTGCAAAGAAAATCTGTGTTCCACTTAAACCATCTGATGTTACCTCAACACCTGACAATGCATCAAATTCTTGAGTAGTTAGATTGTCACTACCTCCTACTATAACAAGAGTAAGTTTATCAGATGAAATATCAAATCCATCGATTGTAACAGTAAAAGCACCTTCTTGTGAAACACCAGCAGAGTCGATTTCATATCTGAAGTCTTCAGCTGCATCCGTTGCTGTTATAGTTGACTCGGCAGAGGCATCGACATTAACAACTGTATAAGATGTAGAGCTTGAAGAGTCAGATGAGTCAGTTGATGATGTATCAGATGAGTCAGTTGATGATGT
>CEVN01159921.1_pt1 | contig 27879 bp, 24 predicted proteins | sample 427041 | NCBI WGS metagenome assembly CEVN01 (sample SAMEA2623463, study PRJEB7988) | marine metagenome | biome: marine biome (ENVO:00000447); feature: surface water layer (ENVO:00002042); material: "saline water (ENVO:00002010), including plankton (ENVO:xxxxxxxx)" | depth 5 m
TTCGGAATGGGATCGGGTATTACACTTTCGCAATAATCACCAGGCATTGGACTTATACTAATAGAAATAAAATTTGTAAAGTAATTATATTATAAAAATACCTTAATATTTACTGATCAAAAAATTTAAATTTGAGTTTTTTTGTTAATAAAAAAAATGTTAACACTATTTTTTTTAAATCTTTTTTCCAAAATTATACCTTTTTTTAGTCTATTAATTTCTTTATTAACTAATCTCTCTAACTTATTATTATTGAAATCATAAAAATAACATTCATAGATTTTGTTTAAAAAATTATAAATTTTTGAAAAATTAGATTTATTATATTCTACTAAAATTACCGGTTTTTGATTTTTTATTAATCTTTTCATTCCATAAATTACATTATGATCATGTCCCTCAACATCAATTTTTATAAAACAACATTTTACATTTAATTTAAGGTTATCAAATTTTTTTAAAATTAAGTTTACATTTTTAATCTCAAAATGTTTTGATTTATTTCCGTAATTTTCTTTCAGTTTTTTTTTTAAATAATTTAAACTAAAGCTATTATTAAAATGAAAAAAATTATTTTTATAAAATGCTCTATAAAGTCTTTTTTGTTTATTGCTATTTGATAATCCAAATGAATAAATAGTAAAATTATGATATTTTTTTTTAATTTTTTTTAGATATTTATTAATTAGACTTTTGTCTGGTTCAAAAATTAAGACTCTATTTTTAAACCCTAATTCTCTAAATCCTATTGAGGAAAGTCCAATATTTCCACCTACATCAATAAATACTCTTTTATCATTTTTATTTATTAATAGTTTAAGTGCATAGTAATCTTTATCATGAGGAAATAAAAAACTAAAATATTTGAGGTTATTATAAATAAAAATTTGAATTAGAGGAAGTTTTTCAATGAATTTAACAATTTGATGTTTAAGTTTAATTATCATTTAGTAAAAAATTTATACTTTATCAAACAATAAAGAGCCTCTATACCATCAAAAGAAGAAATTTTTTTTCCTTCAAAGTATGTCCTGCCATTATAATTAATAGGAATTTCTATAATTTTTAAATCTATATTAGAAAGTTTTGTTGTAATTTCGGGACAAAATGCAAATCCTTTTTCAGATAGAAATATTTTTTTAAATATGCTGCTTTTAAACATTTTATAGCAAGTGTGTGCATCAGTAAGTTTTTGATTATTTATAATATTTGAAACATTAGTCAAAAATACATTTCCCCATATTCGTATTAAATGTGTAAAATTTTTTGTATTTTCAAACTTATTTTTATTTAGAACTCTTGATCCATAAACAACATCAAGTTTTTTTTTCTTTATAAAATTATACATTTTAAGTATATCTTTTGGATTATATTCAAGATCAGCATCTTGAATTACCACATATTTGCCAGTTATATATTTTTTTGCACTAATGATTGCCGAACCTTTTCCTGAATTTTTTTTATGAAAGATTAATTTATTTATTTTTTTTTTGTTTTTTAATAAAATTTTTGGAGTATTGTCATTTGATCCGTCATCAACTACGATTATTTGTTTTTTAATTTTAATATTAAAAATTTTGTCCAAAATTTTTAATATAGTTTTCTCTTCATTAAATACAGGTACAATAATGGTTATTTCTTTCATTACTAATTAAGTTAAATTCTATAATATATAAGTTAAGGTTTTTTCTCTAGCATATTTTGATTAAGGAATATATATAACTCAAAAAATAAACAATTCATGTTATTAAAAAAAATTAAACAAAAAAAAATAAAAGTTTTAGTAGTTGGTTGTGGTTATACTGGATATCCTTTGGCTCATGCAATTTCATCTGCTAAAATAAATGTAGTAGGTTATGATATTAATAAAAAACTTGTAAAAATACTTAACAAGAAAAAAAATAAATTTTTAAGATTTGTTAATAACCTGGATTTAATCAATAATATAGATATAATTTTGATTTCATTACCTACCCCACTTACTAAAAACTTTGAACCTGATTTAAGTTATATTAAGAATTTTTTGAATGTATCAAAAAAAATTTTAAAAAAAAACCAATTAATGATTCTAGAAAGCACTACATATCCTGGAACAACTGATGAAATTCTCCATAAATTTTTGGAGAAAAATAAATTTAAAATAGGTAAAAATTATTTCTTAGGATATTCTCCTGAAAGGATTGATCCTGGTAGAAAAATAAGTTTTAAACAAATTTCTAAAGTTTGCTCTGGCTCAACAAAAAAATGTAAAGAAAATGTTAATGAATTTTATAAACTATTTATTTCAAATGTTGTTAATGTTGAAAATAATAAAACAGCAGAGTTTGTAAAAATATTTGAAAATATTTTTAGATCAGTAAATATAAGTTTAGTTAATGAAATGAAAATAATTTCAGACAAATTCAATGTTAATATTAGAGATGTAATAAATGCAGCATCAACTAAACCATATGGTTTTATGAAATTTGAACCTGGACCAGGAATAGGCGGTCACTGTATACCAGTTGATCCATTTTATCTTACCTGGAAAGCAAAAGAATATAATATTCATACAAGATTTATTGAATTAGCTGGGGAGATAAATAATTTCATGCCTAATTGGATATTTGAAAAAATTAATCATGAATTAATAAAAAAAAATTTATTCATAAAAAAAATGAAATTTCTACTATTAGGAGCAAGTTATAAAAAAAATATTTCTGATACAAGAGAATCTCCATCCATAAAATTTTTTGAATTATTTGATAGTAACAATTTAAATTTTAAATACCACGATCCTTTTGTTAAAGAATTAACTTATAAAAATAATTTTCATAAAAAGAAAATTAGGTCAGTAAAAATTAGTTCGTCATCTTTAAAAAAATATGATTGCGTAATTATTTTGACAGATCATGACTGCCTGGATTATAATTTAATTCATAAATATTCAAAATTAATATTTGATAGCAGGGGAATTTATAAAAAATCCAAAAAGGTTATTTCAATTTAATTTTTTTTTAAAAAAGATTCGTGCGTTTTTTTTAAACCTTTGCTTAAGTCTGTTTTAAATTTCCAACCAAGTTTTCTTGAAAGACCAATATCTAGTAATTTTCTTTTAACTCCGTCAGGCATTTTTTTATTATTTTTTATTTTTAGTTTTATATCAAAATAACTCATAATTTGTCTTGCAAATTGATTTATTGTGTAATCTTGACCTGTACCAATATTGATTAATGCGTGCTCAGTTTTTTTTTCCATAAAGTATATACAAGCATCAGCTATATCATCGACAAACATTACTTCCCTTTTAGGTTTTCCACTTCCCCAAATCTCTATACTTTTCAAACCTCTTTTTTTTGCAATATAAATTTTTTTAAATAGAGCTGCAAAAAAGTGTGAAGTTTTAAGATTATAATTATCGTTAGGACCATACGAATTACATGGCATCAAACATTTGTAGTTAGTTTTATATTGTTTATTATAACTTTCACAAAGTTTTATGCCTGCAATTTTAGCGATGGCATATGGTTCATTGGTATATTCTAATTTACCAGTTAGTAACATTTTTTCATCAATAGGCTTTGATATATTTGCTGGATAGATACAACTTGATCCTAGAAAAATTAAGTTTTTCACTCCACTTAAAAAAGAGCCATGAATAAGATTATTTTGAATTTCCAAATTTTCATATATAAACTTTCCTCTAAAAGTATTATTTGCATAAACTCCACCTACCCTTGCAGCTGCTACTATTACATATTTTGGTTTATGTTTTTTTAAAAATTGAAAAACTTTTTTTTGATCTAAAAGATTAAGTTTTTTTTTATCTGCAATTAAAATTTTTTTATATTTTTTTTTTACGAGATTTCTTAAAATTGCCGATCCAACATGACCACTATGACCCGCTAAAAAAATTTTTGAATTTTTATTTATCATTGAATTTTAATTCATGATTAATCATTTCTTTTACCAAAGCTTTTATGTTTCTTTTTGGTTTCCAATTAAGCATTTTTTTTGCTTTAGAATAGTCCCCTTGTAGATTATTAACCTCCAAAGGTCGAAAATATCTCTTATCTATTTCAATAATACAGTTCCCTTGGGCGTCATAAGCTTTTTCATTAATTCCTTTGCCTCTCCATTTTAATCTAATATTCAGTTCATTACATACTAATCTTACAAATTCTTTAATTGTTATTTTATGATTTGTGGCAATTACATAATCGTCTGGGCTTTTGTGATTTAAAATTTTCCACATAGCCTCAACATAATCTTCTGCATGACCCCAGTCTCTTTTTGAATATATATTACCCAAAAAAAGTTTTTTTTGTTTTCTAAGTTTTATTCTAGTTAAAGCTTTTGTAATTTTTTTAGTAACAAAAGTCTCACCTCTCAGTGGACTCTCGTGATTAAAAAGAATTCCATTTGAAGCAAATATACCATAAGCACTTCGATAAATTTTTGTTATCCAATGAGCATAAAGTTTTGCTGCCGCATATGGGCTTTGGGGTTCAAAATTAGTATTTTCATTTTGAGATTTTTTTTGAGTACCTCCAAACATTTCTGAAGTGCCTGCTTGATAAAATTTAATTTTTTTCTTTTTATCCAAATTTTTTATTGCATCCAATATTCTTAATGTACCTAAAGCATCTACATTTCCAGTATATTCGGGTATATCAAATGATACTTTAACATGAGATTGTGCTGCTAAATTATAAACTTCGTCAGGTAAAATTTTATTTATTAAAGATGATACTGATGAACTATCTATTATATCTCCATAGTGAAGTATAAAATGTTTTTTTCTTTTTAATGGATCTTCATATATATCATCAATTCTTTGAGTATTTATTAGTGAGGATCTTCTTATTACTCCGTGGACAATATATTTTTTTTTTAACAATAATTTAGAAAGATAGGCTCCATCCTGCCCAGTAACTCCAAATATTAGTGCTATTTTTTTTTTCATAAAAATTAATTATATATATGATTTCAATTACTAATTACTAGATTTTTATAATTTTTACATTAAATTTTTGATTAATTGATTATATAAATTTTATAAATGATAAATAAAAAGATATCTATAATAACTGTTGTCAAAAATGGAATGCCTTATTTAAAAAACAGTATTAAATCCTTCAAACTTCAAAATTACAATAATAAAGAGTTAATTATTGTATATTCAAAATCAAGTGATGAAACTGAGAGTTTTTTAAATGATATAAGAGATAAAAATATCTTTATAAAAAAAGATGAAACCTCAAAAAATAGATATGGCTCAATATTGAAAGGTATCCAATACGCAAGTGGAGAGATTTTTGGGCTTCTTCACTCTGATGATATTTTTTACGATGAAAATGTTTTAGATATAATTTCAAAAGAATTTAATAAAGATTTAGATTGCGTTTATGGAAATATTCTGTTTTGTGAAAAAAGAAATCTGACAAAAATAAATAGAGTTTGGATTAGTAATTCATATAAAAAAACAAAATTAAAATATGGATGGTCACCACCTCATACTTCAGTTTTTTTAAAGAAAAATTTCTTTCAAAAAAATCCTGAAATTTATAATGAAAATTTCAACATATCTGGAGACTACTTCTTTATCCTAAAATTATTTCAGAGCAAAAATTTAAAATGCTCTTATATAAATAATTTTATTACTTTAATGAGATCTGGTGGTGATAGTACAAATTTATTGAATTTTTATATTAAATTTAAAGAGGACCTAGAAATATCAAAGATTTTTTTTAAAAATAACTATTTATGCATAGTGCTAAAAATTTTTAGAAAGATTAATCAAGTTAAATTAATTAAAAAAAATATAAATAATAATTATTTAAAAAATTTTATTTTATGATTATGAAATAATTACCTTTTTTTTTGATTTCTATATTTGTTCCTTTGTTTATATCGCAAATAAATTGAATCGACCAACACAAATTATGTTGGGTACTTTTGATTTTTGAATTTGGATAATTTATATAATACTCTCCAATTTGTTTTGTAGAATATTCTACATTAATCATTTTTGGCCATACATTTTCATTAAAATCACTATCAATTATTCGAGAAATATTTTTACCTAGATTAAACATAATTGATAAAATCAAAACATATAATATTTTATTATTAATTTCAAAACTGTTTGAATAATATTTTAATATTTTAAAAATTAAGAAAAAAATGCTTGTAAAAATATATGGCATACCAAACCTATAAACAGGTGATTTAAAAAACCAAAGCAATAATCCCGAGGAAATTAAAATTAGTAGATATAAATTTAATATTTTATTATATTTTAATTTTTTAATAGTATTTTTTTTTAAATTATTAAGATTAATAATAATTAAAATAGTTAATGGTAAAAGAATTGCTAATAAATTTTCTGCAATTTCAATTTTATTTCTATTAAACCATGTAGTTAACCAATTAAAATTTTTTACAAATTCTTCTTCTGACAAATCACCTTTATACTGCCAATAGGATTTATTTACCGATCCAGTTAACGACTTAAGTGACTCAATTAAACTAGGATTAAACCACTCTGTTGATTTTATACATGTAATTTCAAGAAAAGGAATAAAACAGGATGAATATATAAACTGTTGTACAAACCACAATAATATGAAAACTGATACAAATGCAATTACCTTATAAACTTTTGTAAATTGATATTTTTTTTTGGCTAAAAATAAAAATAATAAGAATAAATTAATTAAAATTACTATTGTATTAAGCTTTATGGTTATTGAAAAAATTGCAAAAATAAAAAAAAGGGATAAATCTTTGTCAAAATTTGAATTTTTTTCGAATAATCTTATAAAGAAGTAAACAGAAATTAATAAAAATAGATTAGCTGGTAAATCAAAACCATGTTCTGAAATTCTTGAATATTTGATAACAATATAAAATAGCAATGATACTAAGAAGAAATAGCTTAATTGATTTTTTTCATTTTTATCAAATATTCTATTTAAAACTAATCCTAAGAATAAAAAATAAAGTATAGAATTTGATAGCTGTGTTCCTCTCAAATTCATTAAAGGTAAATTTAGTGTTGCTGAAAAATTTAACCATGTTGAGTTCCAAGCAAACTGTGGTTGTAAATTTGACAAACCAAAAACAACTTTTTCTGAAATAAAATTTACTATGTAAGGTAAATGATATAGACCGTAATCTTCATTTAATTTGTATTTAATTGTCATAATAAAAACAATTACGAAAGAAATTATTATAGGGATTTTCTCTAAATTAATTTTGTTAATTATTTCTTTTTTAAAAATAAACAAAGCAATTGAGACTAAAATTAAAGAGAATATAAAATTTGTATATTCATCTAAAGGCAAAAATAAATGAATTAACAAAGTAAGAAACGTATGAGAAATAATACCAAGAAGACTGATTTCGAAAAAATCATACTTTGAAACATTTTTTCCTACTAGAAAATAAGAAAAAACTAGACCAGAACAAAATATAATTAAAACTAATGTTGTAAAATATAAAATTAATGAAATCATTTTTTTTATTTTTTTTTAATCTAATTATATTGTAATTATAACCTAAACTTTAAAAAATCAGGATATTTTGTGAAAAAAAAACCTTTAATTTCAATAATTACTCCAAATTATAACAATGATAAATATTTGGAAAGTACAATTCAATCTGTAATTAATCAATCATATAAAAACTTTGAATTCATTATAATTGATGGAAAATCAAAAGATAATTCTTTAAAAATTATTAAAAAATATAAAAAAAAAATTGATTTCTTTGAGTCAAAAAAAGACAAAGGTAATTTTCATGCAGTTGATAAGGGTATAAAAAAAAGCAAAGGAAAAATAATTTTATGGATAAACTCTGGTGATCTATTAGATAAAAGTGCAACTAAAAGTGTTTCAGAAATATTTTTAAAAAATCCTAAAATAAATTGGATTAATGGAAGATGCGGTTACATAAAAAATAATATTAAATTTTCTTTCATACCTTATGCTTATCCTCAAAAAAAAATTTTAAAAGGTTTGGCTCATAAAAAATTTTGGGGATATATTCAACAGGAGTCAGTTTGCTTTAAAAAATCTCTATATAATAAATCTGGTGGGTTAGTTACAAAAAAAAATTTCGCAAGTGATTATTTTCTTTGGAAAAAATTCGCAAAATTTGAAAAACTTAATACATTTTTTATTAAAATAGGATATTTTAGAACTCATGAAAATCAAATTTCATCAAATAAAGATCTTTATGAAAAAAGCACTGGTTTTATATCAAATAAATTTAATTTAAATATATCAAGACTATGCTATTCAATTATATGCTTACCTTATATAATATTGAAAACTTATTTTTTAAAAATATTTTAAAATAAATCAGTTTATATGACAGATCTTTTTTTTGGATTTTTTTCAATACTAATATTTTTGTTTTTTTACAAATTTAGTTTTAAATTAGGAAAAAGTATTTCTCTAGTTGATAAAAATAATCAAGTTCCAACGGTTGGGGGTATATTGCTTTTTATTGGTTTAACCATAAACTTTTTGTACGCTTATTATAGTTATGAGGAAAATATTTTTTTAGACCCAATATCAATTATATTTGTATCTGTGATTTTTATATTTGCCTTAATAGATGATATTTTTAATATTTCTGCAATTTTAAGACTCATTATTTGCTCAGTAATAATAACTATTTTTTTTACTGAAAGTGAATACCTGATAAAAACATTAAATTTTAAGTATTTGGGTGTTTATTTATTTCCTGAGAATTTTTTTATAATTTATTTTTTCTCTATTTTTTGTATGATAGTTTTACTTCACGCTTTTAATTTTATAGATGGAATAAATACGCTTGCTTCTTTCGTTGGATTGATATGGCTTTTATATCTAATTTTTAAAATACCTATTTTAGTTAATTCTACACTTATATTTATTATTTTTTTGGTATTTTTTATATTTTTAAATTTTAAAAATATATCTTTTTTAGGAGATAGTGGGAATTATATAATTTCAAGTATGGTCGGTATAATAATTATTAAAGAAAACCTAAACAATCCATATACATTCTATGTTGAAGAAATTCTTTTGTTATTTTTAATACCAGGCATCGATTTGATTAGATTATTTTTTTTTAGAATTAAAAGTAAAAAAAACCCTTTAATTGGTGATCAAAATCACCTTCATCATAAACTTTTAGAGCGTTTTAGCTTAAAAAAAACTCTTATAATATATTTATCTCTTATAGTAATTCCTATAATTTTTTATATTATTGAGGAGGACTTACTTTTGTTTTTAATTATTGCAACTATCATAATTTATTCTTTTATTATAAAAAAATTATCATTTGTAAAAAAGTAACTTAAGAAATATTTTTTGTTTTTTTTAATAAAAATAGGTAGTTCGCTACTAAATACCAAAAGATAAATGCAAAATTAGTTGTAAAAATACTTCCAGTTGTCTTTAAAGGAAAAATAAAAGATAAGATCAAGCAAAATATAATTGATATTCCAAAATTGTTATTATTATTTTTCTTATAGATTTTAAAAATAATATAAACAATAAAAACTACAAAAGCTAAATAACCAAGTATTCCATTATCAGAAAGTATTTCTAAATGAAAATTATGAGGATGAATGCTGCATTTATGAATATTTTTACTTTGATAATATTTTTTTTGATATTCAAAACATATATATCTATAAGTTCTAAATCCTGAGCCAAATAAATAGTGTTTTTCAATTATCTCAAAGGACCGCTCAAAGTGTCCCGTCCATTTATAAATTGGAATATAATTGTTTAAACTTCCTGTATTAGAATTCTTCTCTATTGAATTAATAGAATTTGAATTTTTTTTGTTTTCATCAACTGCCACAGAAACATCTAACAATTTATAAATTGGATATTTATTATCTAAAAAACTCAAACTTTTAATTAAAATTAAAGATAAAATAACTACAACAAATGATGTTAAAATAATAATTTTTTTATGATTAGAAAAAATAAAAAGAAAGAATAAAAAAATTAAAAAACTTATAAATGAAGATCTTTCACCAGTTAAAAGAATAGAAATCGATAAAATTACAAGTATATAAAAGTTAGTTTTAATTTTAATCAAATTAAAATAATTTAAAAATGAAACAGTTAAAACACCAATATTTAAAAGAAAAAATCCAACAATCATCTCGTCTCCAAAGGGACCTGTTATTCTTTTATATGGTTCAAAATATGGAAAACCAAAAATATCTTTTCCAAAAATAAGTTGAATTAATGAGTCAACTATAACAAATGAAATTAAAAAAAAATAAAAATAAGTTATTTGTTTTAATGATTTGTTTGATAATTTGGAAATAAGAAAAATATAGCACAAAGGAAATATAAAAAATCTCAAATAGGATATAACTTTTATTGTTGAGTAATTTTTTATTTGAGAATTAATAACATTAATTGCTACTAATGTTAAAAAAGTCAAAATAAAATATTTATATTTTTTTAAAAATAAAAATAGATGCTCTTTATTTTCTTTATTGTACGACAATATAGTCATTAAGATCGTTAAAACTACAAGCAGATTTAAAAATAATGAACCAATTACATAAAATAATGGAAAAAGTAATATAATAGAGAATACAATATAATTATAAATTTTATTATTAATAATGATCATTATTTTTCAACAATTTTTCCATTTTCTAATTTAAGAATAATATCGACATTTTTTAACAGTTGCATGTCATGAGTGATCATAACTATTGTAATATCTTTACTTAAATTAAAAACCATATCTAAAATTTTTCCCTCTGTTTCTTTGTCTAAAGCATTGGTAGCCTCATCCAAAATTAATAATTTAGGCTTTTTAAATAATGCCCTGGCAATTCCAATTCTTTTGATTTGTCCTCCAGACAATTTAGATCCCATTTCCCCAACTTTTGTATTTAATAGTTCTGGTAGAGTTTTTATAAAATTTGAGAGCTGAACTTTTTCAATAACTTCCCATATCTCGTTGGAATTATTTTTACTTTCAGCTTCAAGTAAAGCTATATTATTAGCTATTGTATCATCATAAAGTAAAGTATTTTGACTTACATAAGCAATTTGATTTTGCCATTTCCTTACTAAAATATTGTTATTTATAGAAACATCGTCCACTAAGATTTGACCTTCATCTGGCTCATTAAGGCATGATAAAATATCTACTAAAGTACTTTTTCCAGACCCACTATCTCCATAAATTCCAACTGACTTTCCTTTTTGAATTTTTAAGTTTAAATTATTTAAAACTAAGTTTTTACGATCATCATATTTAAAAAGTATATTTTTTAATTTTATAGTTTGTTTAAATTCTAATTTTTCTTTAGTATTTACTATTGATTTTTGTAATGCAATATCTCTCTCAATTGAGTTTAAAACTACTTTTGAAAAATTTATTGTTTGATAACAATAAATAATTTTTTGAAAGGATGGTAATACCCTATATGCAACTGCAACGAAAAAACCAGCAGTAGTTAAAATGTATGTTTTATCATAATTCAAATAAATCATGAAAATTATAGCGGAACTTAAAGATACAATTCCAATAATTTCAAAAACTGATCTGGGAAATGCTTTAGAAGTAAATAATTTCTTATTTATTGAGGCAAGTTTTTTAACATAAATTGAAAATCTATTTACTATATCATCTTTTTTGTTATCAATTATTACACTTTTGATATTTTGAAACGTGTCGTTTAATAAATTGATTTTCAAATGATCAAAATCAGTTCTATCCTTGCCCCATTTGGCTGATAATGATCCTATCACTTTCATAACAACTAGACCTATAAGAAAAAATACAAGAAAAACCGCTCCAACTTTATATAAATTAAGATAAAAAATTAAAAAGATAAATCCAAATACAATTAATGTTTCTGATGCAATTGTTACTATCTGTCCTATGAAACCAATTGTAAAATTGTGAAAGTCTGCTGTAAGTTTTGTGATTAAAGATGATGTTTTAGTTGTATAAAAAAAAGGATATTTTTGAGATAAATAGTTTTTAAAAATTGATATTGAAAAATTTATTTCAATATTTTCAATGAATTCATACTGTTTGTAAAAATTATATAGGATTAGAGCGTTTTTTACTACAAATAAAAATATAAAAAATAAAAAAAAATAGAAAATAAAATTTTCAGAATTCAAATAATATTTAATTGGTTCTATATAATCTAAATTTTTCAAATTTAGATTCGTTATAAACTTTTCAGGTTCTAAGATAAGGGTAATTAAAGGTATTATTAATCCTATGCTTAAAAGCTCAAGAAATAATATTATTATTGATAAAAATATTAAAGTAATAAATTTAATCTTCTGTTTTAAATTTAAAAGATTAAAAAATTGTTTATAAAAACCCATCTAAATATTTTTTTTAATAATTATCTTTGGAAATAACCATATATATCTTGTTTTACTTAATTTAAATTTTTTAAATTTTTCCTTAATGGTTTTTTTAAAGTGCCAAATTAAAAATACAATATAATCAGGTTTGTCCTTATAAATTTCTTGTTCATTTTTAATAAAAATTTTTGAACCTGGTGTATATGAACCAAATTTGTCTTTATTAATATCATATATGCCTTGCATTGTTTTGTTATTTATCCCACAAAGTTGAAGTGTAACATTTCCTTTTGTTGATGCTCCAAAACCATAGATTTTATGTCCCTTCAATTTTTTAAAAACATTTCCGATTTTTTGAATAGAATTTTTAATATTTTTTGCAAATTCGATGTAGGTTTTATATTTTGTTATTCCAATTTTTTTTTCAAATAATTCCAATTTATTTATTTTTTTAAAATTTGGTTTATATTTAGAATTTTTTAGAACTAAATCAAAATTTATACTTCCACCATTTATTGAATTTCTATTAAAATCTATAATTTTAAAATTAGTTTGTTTTATTAAATATTTAAAAGAATGATAGCTATAATAAGTTAAATGTTCTTGGCAAAAGGTATCGAACGATAATTTAGAAATAATATCAGGTAAATATGCTATTTCTACATGAAATATTCCATTTTTGTGAATAACACTCTCTACATTTTTACAAAATTGTAATGGGTTATTTAAATCATAAAACATTGCTACGGAGGTAATAATTTTAAATTTTTTATTTTTCAAATTATTAATATTTTTGCTATCAAATAGTTTAGGAATAATTTTTATGTCTTTAGAGTAATATTTTTTAAATTTTTTTGCGGTTGGATCACATCCAAATTTATTAATTTTTTTTGAGAAAAAATTTAAAAAAGTTCCATCATTACTACCTATATCTAAAACGTTATCATTAGGTTTTAATTTTAACCTAGATGTGAGTTTTAAATATTTTTTTTTTAAATGTGCTACCATTGTTTTATTTAGTCCTGATCTATATCCATAATTTGAACCAAATAGATTTTGATTGTTATAATTATGTTTTAATTGAAGTAATTTAGATTTTTTCGAATAAACTAACTGCAACGGTGTAGATAATATTTTTTTCTTTTTTGATTTCGGGAAAACACCTGTTAAATTAATATTTCCAAAATTAATTATTTTTTTTAATTTTTTGTCAGATGAAATTCTACAGCTATTAATTTGTCTAAAATTATTACTCATTATTTAGTTATCTCTATTAATGCGATAGAATTTGAAGATAAAACTATTCTTGTTTTTTCATTATCTAAAGTTTTTGGTTCTATATTTTTACAATTTTGCATTTTGACTTTTTTCCATCTATTGTTTTTAATCAAGTAATATTCAATATTCAATTTTTTAATTTTACAGCTTTTAAACATTCTATTTAATTCAAGCCTATCAAATTGTTGTAAATTTATATAATTTCCTCTCATTCCGTATGGAACTGTTATCAAAAGCTTGCCATTTGGTTTTAAAACTTTAAACAAATTTTTGAAAACTTTTATATGCTTGTTACTCACTTTTTTGTCAATTATTTTTGAAGTTGAATAATTATAATTAGAATTATCAAAGCCAATATGTTCTAATGTTGAAATACAAGTAACAACATCAAAATAGTTTTTTTTAAAGTCTAAGTAAAGTAGATCTTTATAGAAATATTTAACACCCAAATTAGGATAATTTTTTTTTTCTGGATAAAGTGTTTGTATATAAATCTTAAAATTTTTTGATAACTTTTTTATTATATATTCAAAATTAAGTGTAGACCCAGCATCTAATAATTTTCCATTTAATCTAGATAATTTTTTAAGTGTCCATGGAATTTCTATTAGTCTTTCATCAATATATGTAATTGGATCAACTTGAATGTTATTTATTGATTTTTTAATTAAATCAATCTTGTATCTTTCATATCCCCTTCCAAATATTTTTGGATCGAGCTTATAATAAAATGGTCCAATTAAATCTTTTAAATAATTAATAAAATTAACAATCATTTATTTAAGTATTCTATTTATTAACAAATTAATTGAATATGAGAAAATAAATTTATTTCCTTTTTTTTTAATTATCTTTTGTATTTCTAAAAAAATATTTTTAAAATAATAAAAATTAAAAATATTTGTTATTAACAAAAATAACCCAGAAGTAATTAAAAATGTGTACATTTTATTTTTTAAATTATTATCTGCGAAATGATATGTTGAAAAGAAGCAAACTTTTGATAACCAATATCCAATTCTCAAAAAATTTGATCCATAAATGATACTTATCGATTGATCGTGACTAGAAAACTTTGCAGAATATGGTGTAAAAAGTTTTACAACTTTTTTTGACTCATGAATCGATATTAAATATATCAATAAATCAGGACCAACTTCTTTTTTTAAAAAAAAATAATATCTAAAAGGATTTTTATAAACAAAACTTAAAATTGTTTTTCTCCATTTTTTAAGAAATGATAAACTGTAGGTCGTACAAATTGGACTGAGTGGAAGTAAAATTTTATTTTTAAAATTTGTTTTTATAAAGTTATTAATATTAGTCCCAAAATACCCAGATAAAATAATATTTTTATTAACTTTGTTTTCTTTTAATTTATAAAATTTAATTTTTTCATTCAAAGGTTTAACTATTCCATATCCAAATGAAAAAATATTTTTATTTAAGTTATTAGATAAATAAATTTTTGAAATATAATTGCTCAATTCATCATCATCATATAAAAAAACTACATATTTTGTTTTTACTTTTGAAATACTTTCAAAACACCCTAATTGAATACCTTTAGATTTTTGACGGAATATTCTGATATTTTTGTGCTCTTTTTTTAACCTTAAGTTCAAATTATGAAACAAATTATTACTTGCGTCAATTATTAAATATTCATAATTAAGATTTGTAAATATTTTTTCACAATTACGAATTAATTTTACCAAATAATTTGTTCTATTTTTAGTAGGTATGACAAATGTTATTTTTTCTTTTTTCAAAATTTATCAAAAATATAAGTTGTTATTTTAATTAAAATGAGTCTTTTAATTTTATTAATATACTATTGTTTTTTATAATCAATTATATATATCAGTGCATAAATATATTGTTTAAATAACACCTCTGAAAATATTATTTTATGATTAAAATTTTATATGAGTTATATTATTCCTTTAAATTTAGTAATCATATTTCAAAACTAGGAAGATATAAAATCAAGCCAAAAAAAAAGAATATAATTATAGTCGAAACCCATAAACTATTTGGAGGTCATTTAGGATTGAGCTATGTCTGCAACGAACTTGTTAAAGAATTCTCATGTAAAATATGTTTGTTTAAATCAAATTTTTTCAAAAATATTTTAGAAAAATTCATACACATAATTTTAATGAAACTAAATTTATTTCATTACAGAATTTATAAATCATTTGGGGAATCTTTTTATATATATTTTAATAAAATCAACCTACCATTTAACCAATATAGAAAATTTTTAAAAAAAATTAAAAATAAAAAAGATCTCCAAAATTTTAAAATTGAAGGTATTTTGTATGGCGATTTAATATATGATAGTTTTTTAAGTTGGGAAAATGAACATACAATAAAAAGTTTTGAGGATGAAAAATTTGTAGATTTTTTTTATAAGTCAATAGAATACTTTTATTTCTGCAAATCCCTATTCGAAAGATACGACGTAAAATGTGTCATATTAAGCCATTCTGTATATCTACCAGCAATTATGGGTAGAATAGCTTTGAATAAAAATAGACTTTTTTTTACATTGTCTCTTGCTCAATTAGTTAATCACTCAAAAAAATTTCCTTATTCTAATAATTATAAGTTATATAAAAAAAATTTTCTAAAGTTGCCAAAAAAAAATCAAAACGAGCTAATAAAAAAGGCCAAAATCGATTTAAACAAAAATATCAAAGGTTACTCATCTGAAGGTATTGAAAATCTTGATCATTCTCCTTTTGTTGGCACAAAGGACAATGCAGCAATTAAAAAAGGTAATAACTTAAAAATATTAGTAGCCTCACATTGTTTTACGGATTCTCCTCATGCTGATGGAAATTTTTTTTTCACAGATTTTTATGATTGGATAGAGTACCTTGGAAAAATTTCATTAAAAACAAATTATGACTGGTATATAAAACCGCATCCTAATCCAAAATACAAAAAAAAGAACATTGATGTTATTCAAAACTTTATAAAAAAATATAAAAATTTTAATGTCGTAAACCATGATGTCTCGCATTTTTCTTATTTAAACAAAATTGACTATGTTTTAACCCTAGATGGGCATATTGCTGAAGAATTATCTTTGTTTAACATGCCAATAATAAATGGTAAACCAAATGGAAGATTTTCAAATTATAATTTTAGTATTAATCCTAAATCAATAAAACAATACGAGAAAATATTACTAAATCTTAAAAAGAAAAAAAATTATATTATTGAAAAAAATGAAGTTTATCTGTCACATTGCATTCATCACTTTTACATGAATCAAAACTATTTGATTCCGTATCACAAAGTTGCTAAAAAAATAGGTGACAATAATTTGAATTCATACAAAATTTTAAAATATTGGATCAGTAATTTTAATTTATTAACGCATGAAAAAATTATTAAAAAAATATCCGTTTTCATAAAAAAATCAAAAAAAGAAAAAAAATTTATTAGACTAAATTAAATATATTAAAAGCTAGAAAATTAATGAATAATCAAATAAAAATAATAATGTATCATTATGTAAGACCAATTAAAGGCACAAAATATAATGATATTAAAGGACTTGAATTAGAAAACTTTAAACATCAACTAGATTTTTTAAATAAAGAATACAATATTATTACCGCCGAAGAGGTAATAGATGCCGTTAAAAACAAAAAAAAATTAATTAACAAAGCTTGTTGGTTAACTTTTGATGATGGATATAAAGATCATATAGAATATGTAATGCCTGAATTAAGAAAAAGAAACTTGCAAGGCACCTTTTTTATACCAACATCAGTCATCACTGAAAAAAATAAAATTTTAAATGTTAATTCAATACATTACATTTTAGCTAATACTTCTGATAAAAATAAATTAATATCTGAGCTAAATAATCAGTGTTCAAAATTTGGTTACTCTGAAAGCGAAATTAATTTTTACTGGGACAAATACGCAAAACCAAATAGATTTGATATAGCAGAAGTAATATATATAAAAAGAATGTTGCAACATGTTTTGCCAGAGAATATTCGCGATAAAATAACAAATACAATGTTTGAAAAATTTATGGATCTTTCTAAAGAGGAATTTTCCTCTAAAATTTACATGAATAAAGAAGATTTATTGAGCCTGTTAAAAAATAAAATGTTTATTGGAAGTCATGGGTCTAATCATTATTGGCTAAATAAAATTAAATTGGAAGATCAAGAAAAAGATATCCAAAGTAGTTTGGACTTTTTAAGCAATATAGGTGTTTCAATTAGCGATTGGATTATGTGTTATCCATATGGAGCCTATAATTTGGATACATTAAAAATTTTAAAAAAGAAATCATGTGCTATTGGTGTCACTACAAAAACAGCTGTGGCTGATTTAAGTAAATTTAATAGTTTAGAACTTCCAAGATTTGATACTAATGATTTTCCTCAATAGAAATCAATAAATTAAATTATTATGTTTCAAAATATTAGAAATATATATTGCCTCATCTAAATCAAAATTACATTTATTCACTATGTCAAATATACTATGATTACCATCTGAATAGGCTAAAAAATCCATTCTATTTTTTATATTTTTTTTTAAATAACTTTTGTTATAACTAATTTCTTCATAAAGATTTCTTTTATCCATTTTTGGCTCACATAAATATTTAGTTTTTGGATATAAACTAGTCTCAAATGCATCAATTATTTTTTTTAAAATTTTAAAAGATCCATCCAGTCCCTTTTGAGAGACTACTTTTAGATTATCTTCACTTGTGTGGTACTCTTTGTACTCATAATATTTTGACCTCGAAAATCCACAATAAGGTAAATCTACACCAGGAGAACAAAATTGTCTTTCATCAGATCCTCTGGAAAGAAAATCATAAATCTTTTTTTTTTTCATATTTTTTAAGGAAGCTTTTAATGATTTGTCAGCAAGTGTGTTTCCTAACCTTGACTGAATAATACTATAAGCTCTATCATCACCTACACACGATAGATTAAAACCACAGATAAGATTTTTTTTTAGATTACTTAAATTATTTTTTATGTACGCAATAGATCCAATTGTTTCAGGTATAAATAAAAATCTGTATGAATAATTTAATTTTTTTAAATTAGATTTGATATAATTTGAAAGAGCAATCGATACTGATGGTCCAGAAAGCTCATTATTTGCCATAGATGGATGGCAGATATATGTTGTAAATAAAACTTCTTTTTTGGTCTTACCTTTATAATATATTTCTCCATAAGGAATCTTTCCCTTTTTATGCGAAGCATCAATTTTTATAAAATAATTTCCATTAGGCATTTTTTTAAAATCCTTGTATTTTAAGCAAAATCCCCAGTCTTTTTTGTAATATGAGGTAACATAAGGAATAGAATTTGGTTTTTTTTTTATGTAGTAAATTTTTTTTTGAATATCTTTTTTTTTCATTTTTTTATTAACTGCAATTGAATATTGAACAACATGAAGATTATTATTTTTAGTATCACAAATTATTTTTCCATTTTCATGTTTAATATAGGCTTTTTTAAAATTCCATTCTTCAGGAATAATCCAATCAAAACATTTTGAACCAGATCTAAAATTATTAATTTTTAAATTTGGGTTAATTGACTTTAAAAATTTAAGAGTTTTTATATTGCCTGCTCCTGATAAAGACCTATGCCAAGGAAACATTGTTTTTATCCAATTATACATTGGAAAAGATATATTATTTTTTTTTGACCACATTTTTTTAAATGATATATATCTTATTTAAAAAAGGCTATAAAATGTTAGTAAGTATTATTATAACAAATTACAACTATTCTAAATATTTACATAGGTCAATAAGAAGCTGTTTGAAACAAACTATAAATGACGATGATTTAGAAGTTATTTTAGTTGATGACAATTCTAGCGATAAGTCATTGGGCATAGCTAAAGACTATGAAAAATTGCCAAATTTTAAAGTGATTTCAACCAAGAAAAACATGGGAGTTGCATATTGTTCAAATCTTGGATTAAAAAATTCTAAAGGAAAGTTTGTTGTGAGAGTTGATTCTGATGATTATGTAACAAAAGAATTTGCAAATTTTTTATCTTACTATCTAATTGAAAATCCCAGTATACTTGGTGTTGCTTGTGATTATTATCATGTTGATGATAATGAAAAAAAAATTAATCATTTGAGTGCTAAAACAAACCCAGTTTCTTGTGGAATAATGTACAACAAAAAAAAACTCATAAATTTAGGTGGATATAACTCAAAATATCTACATAGGGAAGAAGAAGAGCTAAGAGTAAGGTTAGGAAATAAGTACAAGATCCATTATCTAAACATTCCACTTTATAGATATAGAATGCACAAAAGTAATAAGACAAAGTCTAATAATTATAAAGAACTTTATAGAGAAAAAATAGAAAAACAGAAAAGTATTTTAAAAAAGAAATTGATAACAGGTCAAAAAATTTCGAAAAATATTGTTGCTATAATTCCCGCAAGAGCTGGTTCGAAAAGATTAAAGAATAAAAATATATATCCAATAAATGGAAGACCAATGATTTACTGGTCAATAAAAGCATCAAAACTTTCATCCTTGGTTAATAAAACTTATGTATCCTCGGAAAGTGAAAAAATATTAAATTTATCAAAAAAATTTGGTGCAATACCTATTAGAAGATCAAAGAAATTATCAAAAGATAATATTTATAAAATAGATGTAATAAAAAATGCAGTAGAAATAATAGAAAAAAGAACAAAAAAAAAACCAACTATTATTGTAAGTCTTCAAGCAAACTCACCGAATGTTACTACGGAGGATATTGATAACACTATAGTTAAATTAATAAAAAACAAAAAAAAAGAAATAATTTCAGTTGATAAAAATCTTAACCAAAATGCTGCGATAAGGACTATTAAATATGATGCTTTGTTTGAGAATACTTTAAGCACACATTTTGGATGTTTAATTACAAATTCAATTGATATACATACAAAAAAAGATATTAAAAACTTTAGAAAAAATGGAAACAAATAAAATACAAAAAAAAGTTAAAATAATTTCAGAGATACATCCTCAACACTTTGGCTCAATCAAGGAAGCAGAAAGAATGATACTTCACAGCAAATTAGGAGGAGCAGATTATGTTAAAGTTCAATTATATAATTCAAAAAAATTATTTAACAATGATGAAAGAAAATTTTTAGAATTAAACAAAAAGGAATTTATACATTTAGTAGATTATTCAAATAAGATTGGTATAGAAATGTTTGCATCAATCTTTGATGAAGAAAGATTAGAATGGTGTGAAGAATTAAACATAAATACATATAAAATTGCTAGCAGAACAGTATCTGAGGAGTCGTTATGTAAAAAAATAATTGCTACTGGAAAACAAATAATAATTTCCCTTGGAATGTTTGATCATCAATATAAAAAAATTCCTTTCACGGGTAATAATATAAAATATTTATATTGTATTTCAAAATATCCAACAAATTTAAGAGATATTGATATGCCAGATTTTGAAAATAGCATTTTTTCAGGTTTTAGTGACCATACTATTGGAACAAGTGCCTGCATATATGCTGTATCAAAAGGAGCTGAAATAATCGAAAAGCATTTTAGTTTTAATAAATCACAAAATGTAGATACGCAACTTGCGCATGTTTGCTCGATGGATGAGAAAGATTTGAGAGAAATAAGAATTCACTCAGATAATTTGACTTTAATTAAAAGTTAAAATGAGATGTATTGTTTGTAATAAAACTAAATTTAAATTAATTTGGAATGATAAATTAAGATCCTCCTCTACCAGTTTTACAAAAAAAAATGAAAAAATTTATCAGTGTATCAATTGTGATTTAGTTTTTTTACATAAGAGAAGAAAAATTTTGGAAAATTCTTCAATTGCTAGAAATATATATAATAAAAATAATTCTATAAAAGAATTTTTAAAATTCCACACCCCAAGAGAAATTAAGAAACTTAATTTTATAAAAAAGAAAATAAATTTAAAAAATAAAAAAGTTTTAGAGTCTAATTGTGGCGCAGGGATTTTAATATCCAAAATTAAAAAAAATGCAAAAATTACTGCAGGTATAGATAATACTTTTTATAAAAAATTTGTTGAAAAAAATGGCCATTTATTTTTTAATTCTACTAAAGATGTTTTAAAAAAAAAAATGTATTTTGATATTATATTAAGTTTTTCAGAATTGGAACATAAGTATAATCCTGTTAATTTTTTAAAAAATCTTAAATTAATTCTAAGCAAAAATGGAAAAATTATATTAAGAATACCTAATTATTTTAATATTTACATGTTTCTTCTTGGCTATAACTTTTTAAAATATGATTTCAGAACTTCACATAATTTTTATTTTTCAAAAAAGAATTTGGATATTTTGTTTAAAAATTTAGGTTTTAAAATTGTTTATTCCTCAGGCATGAACGAATATAGCTTCAACCATCTTTTAAACTATATTAAGCTAAAAAAAAGAGTTCGAAACACAAAGATACATAAATTTTTAGAACAGTCTGATGATAATTATGCAGTTCAGAATTTGGAAAAAAATTGGGCTTCTACGAGCTTAATATATATTCTAAAAAACTAGTTCTTATCTATAAAATTTTCAATATAATTAAATATATTTTTATGGATTTGATCTTTTTGATTCAAAAAAATTTTAAAGTTCTGTTTTTTTGTTACATGTGATTTTACATTTCCTTTACTAAAATATTCATCTCTAAAAATATTTTTATTTTTGTCCTTAAAATGTTCGTAGTGCATGTAAATGAATTCGTGAATATTTTTCTTATCAAAGTTAATTTTTTTTTTATATTTATTTAAATTTATAATCATATCTTCTAATTCATTTATACTTTTTGGATTTAAAGAAAAATTATAATTTATATGTGGATTATCACCAGTATTGATAACGGGTATTTTAAAATAAGCATATTCATGACATATCGTTCCGTGATTAGTGACAACTAGATAAGGTTTTGAATTTATAATACTTTTGTGACTAAAATTCCTTGGTAAAGTTTTTATTTTAGGAAAAAGTTTTTTAAAATGTTTGTTCATTTGATCTCTTGGATCAAACTCATTTGGATGTTCTTTATAATATAATTCATACCCTTTATTTGAATAATTTAAAATATATTTTGATTGTTCATAAAAATCTGGGAACAGCATAGACCTGTATCTATGGGGCCAATCTAAATAACAATGTGGAAATAAAAATATTTTTTTTGTCAAATTTTTTTTAATTTGTATTCTATTCTTAATGCTTGCATATAAATTTCTCTTTAAATAAGGTAATGTTTTATCTTTTTCACCAGAAGTTCTTTTCTCAATTATTTTTTTACCAATAAATAGATATTTTTTTCTTGTGCTTATTTTAATTTTATTAAATATTTTATTATATTTGTTGTAGGGATTTTCCTCTAGAGGAAAATTTTTATTTATTTTAATCAGTTTAAAATCTGCGCTACCTCTATCTAATGAAAAAATTTTATAAACAGGTATATTTTTTTTTAGAGCATATCTTAAAATAATTCCATATGAGATATAACAAGTATGACTTGGAATAACTGCTCTTACATTATATTTTTTAAAATATTTTTTTATTTCATTAAATATTTTTTCAGCCCTAAAAAAAATTTCTTTTGTGTTGGAACTATCAAGTTCAACTGTTGGTTTAAAAGATGTTCTGATACATGTGTCGTAAATAAGATCTCCAATTTTAATACCATCTTTTTTATAAGAAATTAGATTTTCTTTTTTATTTTTAACTTTGATAAAATTTTTATTAAACTCAACTTTTTCCTTTTGGCTATAAATAAAATCTAGTTCAAATATACCTTTTTCAGCATTAAAAGATCTGTAAATTTTAAATAACTTTCTAAAAAAAAACTTAAATTTACGACTTTTACCTTTAATTAAATGGAAATAAAAAAATTTAATTTGTGCATTTTCTCTTTTTGAAATTATATTTGTTAGATATGACCATATATGTATCCACGGGCTCCAAGGAAAAAGGTCAACCAAAATTACTCTTTTATTTATTTTTTTTGTTTTATAATCTGACCATCTCTTTTGATTTAGTTGTATATATTTGTTCTCTTCTTTTGATATAAAAATATTTTTAGAAAATACCTGAAATACTTTCTCAATTATATTCATTGATTTTAAATTTTAATAAAATTATAAACTCTTAAATATGTGTGGTATAATTGCAATTTATTCTAAAAGCAAGTTAGATAAAAAAAAATGTCTCAATACTTTAAAAACTCTCAAAAAAAGAGGGCCTGATAAAACACTTTACAATTTTTTTGATAATGGAAAGATTTTTATAGGAAATACTATTTTAAGCATTACTGGTAAACAAAAAAAAAATAAATTGTTATATAATTCAAACAAAAAATTTATAGCGTTTAATGGTGAAATTTATAATTACAAAGAAATAATTAAAAAATTTTTCAATAATCAGAAATTTTATAATGATACTGATCTTCTTATAAAACTTATTTCGAATAAAGGATTAAAAAACTCCGTTAAATATCTAGATGGAATGTATGCTTTTTTAATTTATGATAAAAAAGAAAAAAAAATTCAATTTGTTACAGATCCTCAAGGGGAAAAAAGATTTTTTATATATAAAAAAGATGGTTTATTTATACTTTCTTCAACGATTAATGCGATAAAGTATTATGTTAAAAAACTAGACATCAATAAAACTAAAGAAAAAGAATATTTTGAAACCAGGCACATGCTTTTCTTTAAGGATACAATTTATAAAAATTTATTTTTATCAATGCCAGGAATAATATCTAATTTTAAAAATAATTTTTTGGAAACTAAATATCATTTTAATTCTTTAAAATTTATCAATAAAAGCAAATACTTAAAATTTAAAAAAATGAGAAATGATCAAATTGTAAACTATTTTGACAGTATTTTTAAAAAACAAATTTATGAAATGATTCCTGAAAGAAAATTTGGAACAATAGTAAGTGGCGGTGTTGACTCAAGTTTGATAAGTTTTTATTTAAATTCATTATCAAAACCTCATTGTTTTGCAGGCATTGACCATTTGGGTAAAGATAAAGTAATAAAAAAACTCAATTATTTTGAAAATGTATTAAAAAAAAATATTAGTTCAGTTAAATTAAGTGATAAAAAATATTATAATTCCCTTAAAAAAGTTTATTTAAATTTAGGTTTCCCATTTTTAACACATGATTATGTCAGTAGACATATTATCTCTAAACATTTTAAAAATCAAAAATGTAAAGTTTTTTTTTCAGGTGATGGAGCGGATGAATTATTTGGTGGATACAATCTATATTCCAAAATTAAATGGAAAAGTTTTAAAAATTCTAGCCCTTATTCAAAAATAAATGGAAATAAAAATAGTTATTCTGAGATCATTTGGAATAAAGCTTATAAAAAGTTTTTAAAGTTTCAGAGTCCCAACGAAGCTTCAATACAATCCTCACTTTTTACAGATTATTTTATACAAGGTGTTAGTGTTGCAAATATAGGTACTGATATATTGAGTGGAGAAAATTCGATAGAAACTAGAAATCCATTTATACAAAAAAGAATTATAGAAAATGTAATTAATTTACCAATAAAGTATAAATTGAACCTAAGCTCAAAAAAAAACATTATGAAATGCAAACCACTGTTAAAACAAATATTTTTAAAGATTTATGGTAAAAAATTGCTATTTAAAAAGCAGGGGTTTTCAGGTTTTCCAAATGAAACTAAAAGATTTTGGAACAAAACCTTAAATCATGAATTTATAAAATTTAAAAAAGATTTAAATATAAATTCTAAAATAAATAAAGCTTTTGAGTGGAAGCTTTTAAATATGTTCTATTTTAAAAAATTCCTTTTGAACCAAACTTTTAAGGATACATCCCTTTAAGTTTCTCTGAAATACTATCTATATTTTCAAGGTCACCATGCTTCATTCCAAGCATATAATTACAGTCATAACATGGAGAATCTTTTTTAATATTGCCACTTATATGTTCATTTCTTAATTTGTTACACTTTTTGTTCCAAATTTCATCTAAAGTATATTCATTTAAATTTCCAGATACTAATTTATGACTCCAATCTACACAACAAGGTGTTACATCCCCGTTGAAAAGAATTGTCATTCTTGAGAATGGTTGAGAGCAAATTTTTTTATATATATATTCCTTACCTTGAAAGGTTTTATCTAAATTTTTTCCTTCTTTAAAATCCTTCAAATCGCTGTTTGACCAGCCATGAACATATTCTATTTCAGTATGATCTGAATAAGGGCCGAAGCTCTCTTTAAAAAATTTTTCCTGTTCTTTTGATAGATCATAGTTTAAAATTTTTGCAGTAACATGAATATTTGAATTTAATTTTTTTTTTATTTTCCAAAAATTTTTGACGTTTTCATGAATTTTTTTAAAATTAATTTTATTACTTGTTACTTTCATATACCCTTCATCATTTAAATGATAAATTGAGTATCTGATTTTTTTTAATCCAGCTGTAATTATCTTTTCTGCATTATCTTCAGTGAGTGCAGACGCGTTAGTAGTTATTTCTAAAGTATCAGTTAAGTTTTTTTCAGCTAAAATTTTGATCATTTCTGGTAAGTTTTTATTTAATAAAGGTTCTCCATCTTTAAATAAACTAATTTGGGCAGGTTTAGAATTATATTTTTGAACCATCTTATCAAGATCATCGACTATTCTTTTAAATAAAGATAACGACATCATTCCTTTTGGTCTATTTACAGATTTTAAAAGTTCACTGTCCCCTGTTGGACAAAATACACATTTAAAATTACAAACGTTGGAAGGATCTATAAAAATTACCAAAGGAACTTTTAGTGGTAAAACATCTTTAATATGAACAGGCATTATGTTTTTGTACCAAAAAAGTGATTATATACAACCATTTACTTGTAGGGTTTTTGCTGGGTAATTTATTAATTATTTTAACTAATTATAAATTATATTATACCGCGACACTCAGGCAAAATTATAAGTGTTGTAATTTAATATATTTGAAATAGTTTATATTTTTACTATCAGATGAATAAAGGAATTTTCTCTATACCGGTACACAAATCAAATACGAATGTTGAAGTAGTTTTAAACGAGGTATTTAAACAAACTATTAAAGCGGATGAATGGGGTTTGAAAGAAGCTTTTTTTGGAGAACACATAACTGATAAACATGAAAAAATTGCTTCTAGTTTAATGATGGTTGCGTCATTATCTAAAGTCACAAAAAAAATAAAACTTGGATCATTAACTACAAATTTAAATTTTTTCAATCCAGCTACTGCTGCATCATTAATTTCTATGGTAGACAATTTGACTAATGGTAGATTAATCTTGGGTGTAGGTAGTGGAGCAAATATGTCGGATGTAGAGGCAATTAATTCAATTGATAAAGAAAATCACTCTATTTCTCTCGAAAGCTTAGATATAATAAAAAAACTTCTTAATAGTGATGACCTAATTGATATTTCTTCTAAAAACTTTAAAGTTTCAACAAAGAAGTTTGGAAGTAAAAAACTTGGACTGGGTTATTTTAATGGTCTTTATAACCAAAGAGATAATTTAGAAATTGTAATGCCAGCATTAAATAAAAATTCATACAACGTAAAATTATGCGCAAAAAATCAATGGTCAATTGTAATTTCAAATTTTTGTTCAGAATCAATAATTGAAAATCATATAAAAAATTATTTAAATAATTCTCCCTTAAATGAAAAAGAGGCTTTGAAAAAAATTAAATTATCAAAGCTAATTTTTGTTCATGAGGATAAATCAATGGCTAAAAAACTCGTCTATTCTGAAGATTCTCCCTTTATGAACGTAACTGACATAATATTTAATAAACTTAAAACCTTTAATAAACATAGTTGTTTTGGTGAAGGTGTAGAAAATGTGCTAGATGCAGCAAAAAGTATAATATTATTTGGCGATCCTGAAGAAGTTACAAAAAAAATATCTGATAAATATGGAAACCTGTCATCTATAATTTATATAACTGTTCCAATCACAGGCAATGAAAATTTTGATAAATCTTTAGAAAATTTTTCAAGACATGTTAAACTACAATAAAATATTTATAGAGTCAGAAATCTCAAAACTGGTACTAAAATCAATTTTAGAAAACAAAAAAGTTGAATTCAAAAAATTTGGTCTCTCAAAATATAAAGACAGAATAAATAAATTAAAAAATAAATATCATATTAAAAAGAAAAAATTTG
>CEVN01046159.1_pt1 | contig 27316 bp, 25 predicted proteins | sample 427041 | NCBI WGS metagenome assembly CEVN01 (sample SAMEA2623463, study PRJEB7988) | marine metagenome | biome: marine biome (ENVO:00000447); feature: surface water layer (ENVO:00002042); material: "saline water (ENVO:00002010), including plankton (ENVO:xxxxxxxx)" | depth 5 m
TTGATACAGGAACAACAATTAATTTTTTAAAAAAGCATCTAAATTTAATTGGATGCAAGGATATTAAAATATTATCTTTACTTTTTAAAGAAAGTAAATACAAATATTCACATACTATTGATTGGTTTGGTTTCAAAATTGATGATTTGTTTGTTATAGGTTATGGAATGGATTATGAATACAAATTCAGAGGTCTTTCAAGTATTTATTATATGTTAGATAATTAATTTTTTATATATTTATAGCTAGTTTATAATAAAAACTTTTTTGTTTTAAGAATAAATATTAAATTTAAACGTGCATTTCGTGCAAAAATAGAAAATTATGAGTAAAAATAAGAAAAATAAAAAAATTAAATTTAAACTTGGAAATAATTTAAGTGTATGGCTTGTAATAGTCATGGCCTCCTTTTTCTTGATTCAATTAATGCCTAGTTCTATAAATAATGTTGAAGTAGGCTATAATGATTACAGAGATTATTTGCAGAACGGTAACATAGATAAAATAACATATGGTCAAGATGACAAAATAGTTTTTACATTAAAAGAAGAAAATGATTTTAAAAAGTATTGGACTGGTTTAGATGAATCTGAAAAAGAAGATTGGATTAAATACGGAGCTAAAATTGATATTGAGCCACAAAGAGGTATTGGCTTAATTGATGTAATTTTAAATATTGCACCATGGTTACTCATCATATTTTTCTGGTTTTATATGACCAGAAGAATGCAAGGCGGAGGCGGTGGACAAGGTGGTATTTTTAATTTTATTAAAAGTAAAGCTAAAATGGTAAGTCCTGAAATGCTTAAAACAACTTTTAAAGATGTCGCTGGTTGTGAAGAGGCCAAAATTGAGTTACAAGAAATTGTCGAATTTTTAAAGAGTCCAAAAAAGTTTACTGATATTGGTGCAAAAATTCCTAGAGGTGCTCTTTTGCTTGGATCACCTGGTACTGGAAAAACCTTGTTAGCTAGGGCAGTTTCTGGTGAAGCAAATGTCCCTTTTTTCACTATTAGTGGCGCTGAATTTGTTGAAATGTTTGTTGGTGTTGGTGCTAGTAGAGTTAGAGATTTATTTTCTCAAGCTAAAAAATTTGCTCCAAGTATTATATTTGTTGATGAAATTGATGCTGTAGGTAGACACAGAGGTGCGGGTTTAGGCGGTGGACATGATGAGAGAGAGCAAACTCTTAATCAAATTTTAGTTGAGATGGATGGTTTTGATAACAGAGATTCAGTTATTTTGCTAGCTGCTACTAATCGTCCTGATGTATTAGATAAAGCATTGTTAAGGCCTGGAAGATTTGATAGGCAAATCATTGTTGATACTCCAACTCTTGAAGGTAGAGAAGCTATACTAAAAATTCATACAAAAAAAATTCCATTAGATAAGGATGTAGACTTTCTCACCATTGCTAAAGGTACTCCTGGTTTGGTTGGTGCTGATTTAGAGAATTTAGCAAATGAATCTGCACTCTTAGCTGCAAGGAAGGGTAAGAAAATTGTTTCTATGTTAGAATTCGAAGAAGCAAAAGATAAAGTTTTAATGGGTGTTGAAAGAAAAAGTATGGTTTTAACAGATGATGAGAAAAAAATTACAGCATATCATGAAGCTGGCCACACATTGGTAGCTTATTACACTAAAAATACAGATCCAGTACACAAAGTAACCATTGTTCCAAGAGGAATGGCATTAGGTGTTACAGCTCAATTACCTGAGCACGATAAGCATAATTACTCTAAATCTTATCTTTTGGCAAAATTAGATGTACTTATGGGTGGAAGATGTGCAGAAAAACTTATTTTTAATGATACTAGTTCCGGCGCTGGTAATGATATAGAAGTTGCAACAAATATCGCAAGAAAAATGATATCTGAATGGGGTATGAGCGATAAAATTGGCCCTGTGACATTTGGTGCTAATGATGATGAAATGTTTTTAGGTAGAGAGATTTCAAGACCTAAAAATCATGGTGAAGGTATCAGTCAAATCATTGATGCTGAAATTAAAGATTTTATTTTAAAAGCAGAAAATAATGCTGATAAATTGCTTAAAAAAAGAGAGAAACAACTTCATGACTTAGCTAACGCTCTTTTGCTTTATGAGTCAATTGATTCTAAACAGCTTAAAAAAATTCTTAATGGTGAAATATTGGAAGAAAAATTAGATAGACACAATGATGAAACTGTAAAGCGTAGTCGAAGAACTAAGTCTAATTGACATAATATTAATTAAATTATCCAATATATGTTTAGTGATTTTCTGAATTCATCTTCAAAGACCCTAATTATGGGAATATTAAATATTACTCCTGATTCTTTTTATGACGGTTCTCATAGTATTGATTCAAATTACTTATCCAAAAAATTTAAAGAATTAATTTTATCTGATATTATTGATATAGGTGCAGAGTCATCAAGACCAGGTTCAAATAGAATTAATTTTAATGATGAAATTAATCGTTTAAAAAAAGTGATACCTATAATAAAAGAAAATAAGCATTTTTACTCTATTGATACTTATAAACCAGAAGTTGCTGAATTTGCTTTAAATAATGGTTTTAATTTAGTAAATGATATTACGGGAGGAAATTCTAATGATTTATTGAATCTTGTCTCAGAAAAAAATGTACCAATTATTATAATGCATATGCAAGGTAACCCCACTAATATGCAAGACAATCCAAAGTATGATAATATTATTGAAGATTTATTGAACTTTTTTGATAAAAGAATAAATAAATGTATTAAATATGGAATAAAATTAGATAATATTATTTTAGATCCTGGCATTGGTTTTGGTAAAACTGTATCTGATAACGATTTAATTATTAGAAAATTAAGTATCTTCAAAAAATTTAATTTACCTTTATTAGTAGGAATTTCAAGAAAGTCATTCCTTTCAATAAACAACAATAAACCAAAAGATAGATTAGACTCATCTTTATCAATTGGTTCTATTGCTATTAATAATGGAGCTGATATTTTAAGAGTTCATGATGTAAAAAAATCGATTGATGTATTTTCACTAATAGATAGAGTATTAAATAAGGTTTAATAATGGAATTTTTAGATTTCAAAGATTTATATAATAATTTATCTAAAAGATATTTAGATATAAATAAATATTTAAATCTTAAAGAAGTAAAACAAGATTTAGAAAAACTTAAAAATCTTACACTTAAAGAAGATTTTTGGAACAATAAGGATAAAGCTTCCAATATCTTAAAGCAAATTTCAAGAATAGAGTATGATTTAAATTTTTATGCAAAGATAGAAGATAGCTTTGAAAGCTTAAATTTATCTAATGAATTGGCTGACCTAAATGAGAAAATTGATAGTGAATCAATTGAAATTATTAAAATTTTTCAAAAATTATTAGATGATTTAGAGATTAAAAAAACCTTAAATGGAAAAGATGATTTTAGAGACGCAATAATTCAAATTCATCCTGGAGCTGGTGGTGTAGAATCACAAGATTGGGCCAGTATGCTATTTCGTATGTATAACAAGTGGATAAAAATAAAAAATTTTTCGGAAAGATTAATTGAGTATCAAACAGGTGATGAAGCTGGAATTAAAGATGCTATTATTGAGGTAAAAGGAGAATATGCATATGGACTCTTAAAATCTGAGATGGGTGTTCATAGATTGGTTAGAATTTCTCCATTTGATAGCAATTCAAGAAGACATACATCTTTTGCTTCTGTTTTTGTTTATCCTATAATTGATAATGACATTGAAATTAATATAAATGATAATGAAATAAGAATAGATACATATAGAGCAAGTGGTGCTGGTGGTCAGCATGTCAATAAAACCGATTCAGCAGTTAGGATAACTCATTTGGAAACTGGTATAACCGTACAATGTCAAAATCAAAGAAGTCAATTAAAAAATAAAAATATAGCTATGCAGCTATTAAAGAGTAAATTATATAAGCTTAAACTTGATGAATTAGATAAAAATTCGAATGAAAAACATGATAATAAAAAAGATATTTCATGGGGTAGCCAGATTCGATCTTATATATTTCATCCTTATAATTTAGTGAAAGATCATAGAACGAAAACTGAAACAAGTAATACCAATTCAGTTATGGATGGTGAAATTGATAGTTTCATAAAGTCGTATTTATTAACAAATATTGGAGAAGATAATGGATAATAATGAACACAAAAGTTTAAATCAAATTATTGACTTTAGAATAAAAAAAATTGATGAATTTAAAAGTGATGATATTAATCCATATCCGTACAAATTTAAAAAAGACTTAAATATTGATTTTATTAATAAAAATGAAGAAAAATTAAATGAAAAAAATATAACTACGGCAGGAAGAATTATATCTATGAGAAGCATGGGTAAAGCTGCATTTATGAATATTCAAGACGAATTTGATAAAATTCAACTATATATCAAAAATGATACTATTGGAATCTCGAAATATAATACAATTGTAAAAAAATTAGATATTGGTGATATAGTTGGTATTGATGGAAAATTATTTAGAACACGAACTAACCAATTATCTATTAATGTTAATAGTTTAACTTTATTATCGAAAAATATTAGACCTCTCCCGAATCTAAAAGAAAAGGATGACAAAGCATTTTATGCATTTGATGATAAAGAAAATAAATATCGAAATAGGCATTTAGATTTAATAGTTAACAATTCATCCAAAAAAATATTTAAAATGAGATCTGAAATAATTTTTGAAATTAGAAAAAATTTAAATGACCAAGGCTTTATGGAAGTAGAAACACCTATTTTACAAAATTTACATGGAGGAGCATCTGCTAGACCATTTATAACTCATCACAATAGCCTAGGTCAAGATTTTTATTTAAGAATTGCTGAAGAATTATATCTAAAAAGATTAATTATTGGTGGATTTGAAAAAATTTATGAGATTGGAAAAAATTTTAGAAATGAAGGTATTGATAGAACTCATAATCCAGAATTTACAATGCTTGAATTATATCAATCATATGCAGATGTTAATGATATGATGTTGCTTTGTGAAAATCTTATTAAAAGTTTAGCAGCTAAGTTTAATATAACAAATGTAGATTTTATGAATCAAACTATATATTTGAATAAAAAATTTACTAAAGTTTCAATGAATGATTTAATGAGTAATGAAATTGGATGTGATATTTTATCTGTTTCAGATAAAGATTTATTTAAAATTTGTAAAAAGCATAAATTAGATGTTGATAGTACATTTAATTTTGGTCAACTTTTTGATAAATTGTTTTCATCTTTAGTTGAACCTAAACTAATTCAGCCAACTTTTGTTTATGATTACCCTAAATCTATATCTCCGCTTGCCAAGGTTCATAGAGATAATGATAAGTTAGCTGAGCGTTTTGAATTATTTATTGCTGGAATGGAGTTTGCAAATGCATTTTCTGAACTTAATGATCCTATTGATCAGAAAAAAAGATTTCGAGATCAGTTAGACCTTCATAAAAAAGGAGATGATGAAGCTCATCAAATGGATATTGATTTTATTGAATCTATGGAAGTTGGGATGCCTCCTACAGGGGGAATAGGTATTGGAATAGATAGACTAATAATGCTCCTTTTAGGTATAGATTCAATTAAGGATATTATTTTATTTCCATCTTTAAAAAATAAATAATGTCTGCTTTTTTATTTATTTTTTCCAGATTTAAAAAATTTCAAACAAAAAGGGGTTTTTTATCTTTTAATTATTATTTATCAATTTTCTTAATATCATTTGCTCTTTTTTCAACAATTATATCTGACTCTTTAACATCAGGCTATAAAAACGAAATAAATAAAAAAATAAGCTCGTTAAATTTCAGCTTTGAAATTACTAAACATAATGATTCTAATTTTTCAATTGATGAATATATTGCTATAAGTCATAAATTAAATGATAGTTTACTATTTTTTTCTCCATTAATTGAGCGTACTGGAATAATTTTTGTTAAAAATATATTAAATGGTAGCTCAAATGAAAACTATAATCAAAGAGAGGGTTTTTATTTAAGAGGTTTAGATTCAACCTACTTAAGGAATTCACCAATAGCTGAATATTTTGTAAATGAAAAATACACTTTTAAAGATTCAGATATTATTATTAGCAAACATTTGTCAAACAAGATTAAAAAAGAAATTAATGATACTATTAATCTTCTTTTTTTAGATGAAAAATCAAAAAACTTTCAATCCAAAAAATACATAATTAAAAATTTATTTTTAACAAACACTGTATTTGATGATTTTTTAATATTTGCTCCTATAGAATCTTTAAGTTTTAATAATAATGGAGTTTATTTTTCAAAAATTATTGGGGACAAAAATCAAAAACAATTAGAAAAATACAATCTTGATTATAGATTATACAAAATTAATTATTGGGACTCAAATTATATGTTAATATTTTTGAATACTTTTGATGCTCCAATCAAGTTATTAATGTTCTTTATTATGTTTTTATCCGTATATAGTTTATCATCATTAATATCTAATTTTACATTTGAAAAAAAACATGATTTAAAATTGTTAAATTTATTAGGTGTGAGTTATAGTAATATTAAATTATTGATTGTTGCATTGAGTTCTTACATTACATTAATATCTATATTTCTTGGTTCTTTAATTTCAATACTTTTTATTTATATTCAAAATAAGTTTAAATTAATTAAGTTACCATCTGAACGAGTCTTTCAGATGGATTTTATTCCTGCAGATTTTAATATATTGTATTTAGTAAAGTATCCTTTATTTCTAATGATTACCACAATAATAATATCATTATATTTTAATAAAAAGTATTTAAAGCAATATGATTAAACTGTTTATAAAGTATTTCATTTACGATGGTAAGGAAAAAAAAATTAAATCATCATTTCTTTTACCTTTTATTACAATAATCATCGGCTCTTATGTAATGTTTTTATCTTTTGCAATAATGGATGGATTTGCTCGTGAAATATCAAAAGTAACTAGTATAATTGAAAGAGAAAATTCAATCAAAGTTAATAAAAAAGAATTTTCATTAAATGGTGAAAAAAAATACGATGATTTAATCTCGTTTCTTCATTCAAATAATTACATATATAATATTTTAGAGGAAAGATATTTATTTATTGAAAATAACTTTACTAGTGGTGTAGCTAAGGTATTTGGAATATCAAATTTAAATAAATCCAATATAAAACCTTATTTTTTGTATGATTTTTTAGATACCTCACATAAAGATAGTTTTTGTTATTTTGGTATTGATAAATCATTTGATTTGAATATAAATGTAAATGATAGTTTAAACTTAATTTCAGTTTTAGATTTTAATAATTTTTATTCATACCCAAATAAAAATTTAAAAGTTACAAATATATTAAAAACTAATTTATCAAGATATGATAATTCAATTTTTATTAATTATGATTCAATACTTTTTAAAAATAATATTTACTCTACAATTAATTTAAATAGTTCATTATCAAAAAATGATTACAATTATATTATTAAAAACTATAATTATGGAATCAAAATTTTAGAAAATAATCACGCTTTTGATGATTTATTTTTTGCAATTAATTTTGAAAAATTATTTTATGGATTATTTGGACTTATAATTGTTTCTATTTCTTCAATAATGATGGTAGGATTTAATATTTCTTCTATAATAAGTAATGTTCATTCTATTGGATTATTACAATCTATTGGTTTTAGTAAAAAAGATGTAAAACTAGCATATTTATTTAACTCAATTATTACAACTATTTTAGCTATTCTAATATCATTAATTGCATACGAGTTCACACTTTATATGGATGAAAATTATGAGTTATTAAGTATCATATTTGATCCTAACATATATTTTAGCTTTGATTTAAAATTATTTCCATGGGTAAAAATTTCGATTATTTTAATAATTGTAACCATAATTCTTATATCAACAATTTACCCATTGCAAAAAATAAATAAATTAAATATAATTGATTCGATAAGAAAAAGAGTTTAAATGATTTTAGAAGTAAAAAATTTATGTAAAAATTTTAATGAAAATAAAAATAATTATTTAATTTTAAATAACCTTTCATTTTCTATTCAAAAAGGTGAAATTGTATCAATATATGGAGCTTCTGGAAGTGGTAAGACGACTCTACTAAATATTATATCTGGTCTTATTGAATTTGATTCTGGCACTATAAAATTCAATAATAAATTATTAAATGAAAGAAATGATTTTCATAGATTAAGAAAAAATCATTTAGGCATAGTTTTTCAAGAAAATAACTTAATTAATGAATTTAATATTGTTGAAAATATTATGCTTCCTCAAATGATTAGTGGAAAATCAAAAGAATTAGCATATAAAAATTCAAAAGAAATTTTAAAAAAATTTAACTTAATTCATATAGAAAAAAAATATCCTAATTTATTATCAGGAGGAGAGAAACAAAGGGTATCAATTTTAAGGGCAGTAATTAATAAGCCAAAACTTATTTTAGCTGACGAACCTACTGGAAGTATTGATGAATATAATAAAGAATTAATTTTCAATTTATTTAAAGAAATAGCAAAAGAATTTAATACTTCATTATTAATTGCAACTCATGATAATAATGTTTCTAAAATATCAAATAATATCCTTAACTTGTCAAGGGGTAAAATAAATTATTATGAACAGTAGCAATTATTCAAGAGAAATTCAAGAAATACTTAAAAATGCTAAGGAGCAAGCATTAAACTCTCATAGTAAGTATGTAGATCTTAGTCATTTATTGTATGCTTTAGTATTTAGAAATAATTCTAATGTTTACAAGATTTTAATTTCAATAGGATGTGATATATCTGACTTTAAAAATGATTTAAATAAAATTATTTATTCAGATAGTAATGAAACTTATAAAACTTATTCAAGTTCTCATTTGCCTTTATCTAAAGATTCTGATATTGTTTTAAGAAATTCTATTGATGAAGTAAAAAAATTAGGTTATAAAAAGGTTGAAGATAGACACTTATTTTTAGCTGTTCTTAAACATAATAATAATATAATTAATTCATTATTTCAAAAATTTTCTGTTAATTACAATTTAGCTTTATCCTTTGTTCCAAAATTAACTGCAAACGAAAAGGTTAAATCTAACAAAAAAAATGCATTTCCAACACTTGAGTCATATTCTAGAAACATAACCGAAATGGCAAAAAACGGTACATTAGATCCAGTTATTGGTAGATTAGATGAAATTGAAAGATTATCACAAATTCTATCAAGAAGGAAAAAAAACAATCCTGTTTTAATTGGTGAGCCAGGTGTAGGCAAAACTGCAATTGTAGAAGGATTAGCACTTAGAATTGTTGCTAAAAAAGTTCCTAGAGTTTTATGGGGTCAAAAAGTTTATGCTTTAGATTTAGCTGGTTTAATAGCAGGAACAAAGTATAGAGGGCAATTTGAAGAACGAATGAAAGCTCTAATGTTAGAATTAGAGAATGCTAGTAACATAATTATTTTTATTGATGAATTACACACCTTAGTAGGTGCTGGAAGTGCCACAGGTTCACTTGATGCAGCAAATTTATTTAAACCTGGTTTAGCTAGAGGAGAAATACAGATTATTGGTGCAACCACTCTTAATGAATATAGACAATATATTGAAAAGGATGGTGCACTTGAAAGAAGATTTCAAAAAATAATTGTTAATCCGCCAAGCATAAGTGATACTGTAGAAATTTTGAATGGTATCAAGTCAAAATATGAATCTCATCATCATGTACTTTATTCTAATGAAGCTATAAATGCATGTGTAAATTTTAGCGAAAGATATATAACTGATAAGTTTTTGCCTGATAAAGCAATCGATGTTTTGGATGAAGTTGGAGCAACAATAAGTATTAATAATATTAAAATACCTGATTCAATATTAAAACTAGAGAATAAAATTAAAGGAATTATAAAACAAAAAGAGCTTGTTATAGCTACACAACAATTTGAAAAAGCAGCAGATTTAAGAGATAAAGAAAGAAAACTAACTCAAAGATTAAAAAAAATACAATCAGATCAGAGTGATAATAATGATTCTTCAAATTGGATTAAAATAAATGAAGAAGATGTTGTTAGCGTAGTATCTCTAATTACTGGTATACCTTTGTCTAAAGTAGCAGAATCTGAAACAGATAAGTTGTTAAATATGAAAAATGTTTTAAAAAATAGTATAAAAGGTCAAAGTAAAGCTATCAATAAATTATCAAAAGCAATTTTGAGAGCTAGAGCTGGTATGAAAAACCCATCAAAACCTATTGGTTCATTTATGTTTTTAGGTCCAACTGGAGTAGGTAAAACTGAGTTAGCAAAAGTATTATCAAAGTATCTATTTACTGACAGTCAATCTTTTATAAGAATTGATATGTCTGAATATATGGAAAGATACAATATTTCAAGATTAGTTGGTGCTCCTCCAGGATATGTAGGTTATGAGGAAGGTGGTTTATTAACTGAAAAAGTTAGAAGATATCCTTATTCAGTTGTTTTGTTTGATGAAATTGAAAAAGGTCATCCTGATATCTTTAATATTCTTCTTCAAATTTTAGATGATGGAAGACTTACAGATAGTTTATCAAGAACCATTGATTTTAGAAATACAATTATAATTATGACTTCCAATCTTGGTTCCAATAAGTTGCATTCTTCTAATTTTGGTTTTCTTAAAGAAGGCGATGTAAAACTTAAGAAAAAAGAAATTATGTCTTATGTAGAAAAATTTTATAAACCCGAATTTTTAAATAGAATTGATGATATAATAATTTTTAATTCTTTACAAAAAAATGATCTGTATGAGATTATAGATTTGCAACTTAATGATTTAAGATTGAATCTTAAAAACAAAAATAACAATTTAAACTTTTATAAAACAGCTAAAGAATTACTATTAATTGATACTAAACATAGAGAATGGGGCGCAAGACCTTTAAGACGTAATATCCAGGATTTAGTTGAAAACCCTATATCTGAGTTATTTATTAGTGGTAAATTTAAAGATCTTCCAGGAACAATAACTGTAAAAGCCTCAAAAGGTGAATTTCATTTTACTCAAGTTTTAAAAACTACTTCAAAAAAGAAAAAATCTGCCAAAAAGACAGTCTCAAATTAATTGGCACTAAATTTGCCTGATTAATTATATAAATTAAATAAATAAGGAAGTGTTTTAATTATGGGAAAAATTATAGGTATAGATCTAGGTACAACAAATTCATGTGTTTCTGTTATGGAGGCTGGCAATCCAACAGTTATTCAAAGTGAGGAAGGTTCACGAACAACTCCATCTATTGTTGCATTTACTGAAAAAAATGATATTTTAGTTGGTCAAGCAGCTAAGAGACAAGCTGTAACTAATCCTACAAATACTATATATTCTGCTAAAAGATTAATTGGAAGAGTATTTGATGAAGTTAATAATGAGAATAATGATTTACCTTATAAGATATCTAAAGGTAAAAACAATGAAGTTGTAATTAATGCCAATGATAAAGATTATGCTCTTCCTCAAATAAGTGCAATGATTTTACAAAAATTGAAAAAAACTGCAGAATCATATATTGGTGAAGAAGTAAAGGATGCAGTAATTACAGTGCCTGCATATTTTAATGATAGTCAAAGACAAGCAACAAAAGATGCTGGAGAAATTGCTGGATTTAATGTTAAGAGGATTATAAATGAACCAACTGCTGCAGCTTTAGCTTACGGTTTAGATAATAAGAAAGATGAAAAAATTGCTGTTTTTGATTTAGGAGGCGGTACTTTTGATATTTCAATCTTAGAAATAGGAGATGGTGTTTTTGAGGTTAAATCAACAAACGGTGATACTGCATTAGGTGGTGATGATTTTGATCAAGCTATCGTTAATTGGTTAATTGATGAGTTTAAAAAAAGCGATGGTATTGATTTAAGTAAAGATCCTATGGCACTACAAAGACTAAAAGAAGCTGGAGAAAAAGCTAAATGTGAATTATCATCAACAAAGCAGACAGATATAAATTTACCTTTTATAACCGCTGATTCATCAGGGCCTAAACATTTTAACACTTCTTTAACAAGAGCTAAATTTGAACAGTTAATTAGTTCATTTATTAAAAAACTTGAGAAACCTTGTGTAAAAGCCATTAAAGATGCAAACTTGAAACCTGAGGAGATTAATGAAGTTATTTTAGTCGGTGGTTCTACAAGAGTTCCAATAGTTCAAGATACTGTAAAACAAATATTTAAAAAAGATCCTAGTAAGGGTGTTAATCCAGATGAGGTTGTTTCTATAGGAGCAGCAATTCAAGGTGGAGTTTTATCTGGAGATGTTGAAGATGTATTATTATTAGACGTAACACCTTTATCACTTGGTATAGAAACTCTTGGAAGTGTTTCTACAAAATTAATCGAATCAAATACAACGATTCCTTCCAAAAAAAGCCAAGTATTTTCAACAGCTGCTGATAATCAACCATCTGTAGAAATTCATATTTTACAAGGTGAAAGGGAAATGGCTGCTGACAACAAAACGCTTGGACGATTTCATCTTGATGGTATTCCTCCAGCACCAAGAGGAACACCTCAAATTGAAGTGACTTTCGATATTGATGCTAATGGTATCTTGAACGTTTCAGCTAAAGATAAAGCAACAGGAAAGGAGCAATCAATTAGAATTGAAGCCTCTAGTGGTTTATCTGAAGAAGAAATAGAAAAAATGAAAAGAGATGCAGAAGAAAATTCAAAGGAAGACAAAGCTAAGAGAGAAGAAATTGATGTTCGAAACAATGCCGATCAGTTAGTTTATCAAACCGAAAAACAAATTGAAGAATTAGGTGATAAAATTGATGAGCCTTCAAAAAAAGAAGTTCTTGATATTGTTGAAAAAATCAAATCTTTAAAAGAAGGTTCAGATATAGGTAAGCTCAAATCTGCTATAGATGATTTAAATAAGAAATGGGCCGAATTATCTCAAAAAATATATTCACAGAATCCAGACCCAGAGAATTCGTCAAGTAAAGCTTCTAATGACACTCAAAATGATTCAAGTAATGATGATAATATTGAAGATGCAGACTTTGAAGTTATGGATGATGAAAAATAGATAATTATATCTTAAAAAAGTTTTATTTAAGTTTAGAATATCATATTTTATATTAACTTTTTAATTAACTATTTGGCTAATATAAATATGAAAAATACATTTTTGCTTTTATTATCTATTTGCTTTATGCAAAGTAGTTATGATTTTAATTATAACAAAAGTAGCTTATGGAAAAATTTCGATTCTATAAACTATGATTCTTTATATATTCAATCTCAAAAAATACTTGATTCAGATATTTCAAAATCAATTATGCTTCTTCAGAATATTATAGATAATTCTAAGAATAAGAATCTAGTTCTTAATTCATATTATGATTTAGCACAAATTTATATATCAAGATCTACCAACTTTTCTAAATCTATTTATTATTTTGAACAAATTTTAAATCAAAGATTTATTGTTAATGTTAACACAAAAACTAATCTTAAGAATATTGATGAACTAAGGGAGAAATCTATGTTTATGATTGGTTATATATATCATAATCATATTGGAAATTTATCTTTAGCCAAAGAATACTATTCAAAATTTCTAAAATTATATTCTGACAGTGATTTAGAAGCAAGTGTTAGATATGAATTAAATATTATTAAAAATTCAATAAAAGATTTTAATCAAAACAAGTAATTACTTAAAGGATATCAATGGCATCAACAACAGATTTTAAAAATGGAGTTATTTTAAGAAGAAAAGAAAATTTATGGAAAATAGTTGAATTTCAACATGTAAAACCTGGCAAAGGTGCGGCTTTTGTACGTACTAAACTAAAAAATATTAAAACTGGACAAGTTGTTGAAGAGACTTTTCGTGCAGGTGAAAAAGTAGAGATTGTTAGAGTTGATGTTAGAAACTATAACTTTATGTATAATGATGGAGATGATTTTTATTTTATGGATAACGAAACTTATGAACAGATATCTTTACCTAAAGTAACATTAGAAGATATTAACGATTTTCTTATAGAAAATACTACTGTAGATATTTTATTTGATGGTGACATACCACTTGAAGTTAGGATTCCTCTGCATATGAATCTATCTGTTGTTGAAACTGAACCAGGAGAAAAAGGTAATACAGCACAAGGAGCAACAAAGCCTGCAAAATTAGAAAGTGGTTTAACAATTAATGTACCTTTGTTTATTAAAGAAGGTGATGTATTGAGAATTGATACGAGAGAAAAAAAATATATTGAAAGAGTGAAAAACTAATTTATGCTAAAAAATCGAATTAAAACACTGATTGGTTTAATTGAAGATACTGAAATAGATGAAATTGAGGTTAGTTCATTTTGGGGCATTCAGAAGATAAGGCTATCTAAAGCTTCAAAGAAGCTATCTGTTACTAATGACATAAAAGAAAATATTTCTAGAGATGATGCTGAAAATGTTAGCTATGAAGATAATGATAAAGAAGTTATTATTGAAAAGCCCAGCTCAGAAATAATCAACGATGAAATTTCAACTAGTTCAAATACAGAATCTAGTGATGATATAAATGTTTATGAAATGAAAGCTCCATTGGTGGGTACATTTTATTCTAGTCCTAAACCAACTGATCCACCATTCGTAAATGTTGGTGATAAAGTTTCTAAGGGGCAAGTAATTTGCATTATTGAAGCAATGAAAATTTTTAATGATATTGAGTCAGATATAACTGGTACAGTGCATGAAATTTGTGTTGAAAATGGAAGTCCTGTAGAATTTGATCAACTAATTATAAAAATTTTACCTGAATAATACAATGGTAAGAAAAATATTGATAGCTAATCGTGGTGAAATTGCTTTAAGAATCATTAGAGCTTGCAGAGAATTAGGTATAAAAACTGTAGCTGTATATTCAAAAGTAGATGAATGTTCATTGCATACAAAGTTTGCAGATGAAGCAATATGTATTGGTCCAAATGAAAGTAGTAAAAGTTATTTAAACATACCATCAATATTGTCTGCAGCTGAATTAACCAATTCAGATGCAATTCATCCTGGTTATGGTTTTCTTGCTGAAAATGCAAAATTTGCTTCAATATGCGAAGAAAATAACATCAAGTTTATAGGTTCAAATGCTAATATAATAAATATGATGGGTAATAAATCATTAGCTAAAGAAACAATGAAAAAAGTTGGTGTACCTATCATACCAGGTAGTGATGGAAATGTTAATAGTTTAGAAGAGGCTAAATTTTTATGCACAGATATTGGATATCCTGTTATAATTAAGGCAGTATCTGGGGGTGGTGGTAAAGGAATGAGATTAGTAAATGATGAATCTGAATTAGAAAATTCATATGAAATGGCAAAGATTGAGGCAGAGGCTGCATTTAGTGATAGTAATGTTTATATTGAAAAATATTTAGATAAACCAAGACACATAGAAATTCAAATTATTTGTGATAATTTTGGTAATATCATTCCTCTTGGTGAGAGAGAATGTAGTCTTCAAAGAAGGCACCAAAAAATTTTAGAAGAATCACCGAGTGTTATTATGAATGATAATTTAAGAAATAGATTATATGAATCATCAATTAAAGCATGTAAAGCTGTTGATTATTTAGGTGCAGGAACAATAGAGTATTTAGTTGATAATGATTTAAATTATTATTTTATGGAGATGAATACAAGAATACAGGTTGAGCATCCTGTAACAGAAATGGTTCTTAATATAGATTTAATTAAAAATCAAATATTATCTCATAATGATATACCTTTACCAGAATTTATGAAAAACATTAAACTTAGAGGTCATGCTATAGAATGTAGAATAAATGCTGAAGATCCTTATAATTCATTTATGCCATCTCCTGGTGAAATAACTTCATTTCATATGCCAGGTGGCAATGGAATTAGAGTGGATTCACATATTTACTCTGGATATACTGTTCCACCTTATTATGATTCAATGATAGCAAAGCTTATTGTAAGCGCACCTACAAGGCAAGAAGCAATAAATAGAATGCTTGGTGCATTAAACGAATGTGTAATTGAAGGTATAAAAACTACAATTCCTTTTTTAAAAGATTTATTAGTAAATCCTGAATATATAAAAGGAAATATACATACAAATTTTATTGATGAATTAAAAATATAGGAGTAATAATGGATTTACCTGAAAATATTAAATATACAGAAGATCATGAATGGGCAAAATTAGATGGCGATATAATAACTATAGGAATTACAGATTTTGCTCAATCTGAATTAGGTGATATAATTTTTGTTGAATTTCCTGATTTAAATATAGATGTCGAACCTAGGGATTCGATTGGTACATTAGAAGCAGTCAAAACGGTGGCTGATATTTATTCTCCATTAAAAGGCAAAATTATTGAGATTAATGATCAATTAGAAGATAATCCAGAGTATATTAATGAAAACCCTTATGATTCCGGTTGGATTATAAAATTAAAAATAGATAATATAGATGAGTATAAAAGTTTATTATCAAATAAAGAATATGAGAAATTAATTAAATGACACATTACATACCTACGAATAAAAAAGATGAAGATGAAATATTAAGAACTTTAGGAGTTAATACTTTTGAGGATTTAATAAAAATTATCCCTAAAAATTTAAGAGTAAAAGATGGTATTTTAGGTTTACAAGATGGTATTTCAGAGCTTGATTTAACACAGTTTATTGAATCTATTAATTCAAATATATCACAAAATATTTGTTTTTCAGGAGGCGGTGTTTATGATCATTATGTTCCTAAAGTCATAGATTTTATAGCCTCGAGATCTGAGTTTAACACTGCTTATACTCCATATCAACCAGAAGTCAGTCAAGGCACATTACAGTATATTTATGAATTTCAATCAATGATATGTGAGTTATCTGGTTTAGATATTTCTAATGCATCTTTATATGATGGAGCATCTGCTTTAGCTGAAGCTTGTTCATTAGCTATAGCTCACACTGGTAATAAAAAGATAATTATTTCAGATACAGTTAATCCAAATTATATTGAAGTCACAAAAACATATCTTAAATATAGAGATGTAGAATTTATAAAATTACCTGAAAAAAATGGAATGACTGACTTTGAAAAAATTGAGAATTTAGATTTCAATGACATAGCATGTGTTGCCATTCAGTCACCAAATTTTTATGGTTATACTGAAAATTGGGATATATATTCAAAATTATTAAATCAATCTAAAGCTTTATTAATAGCAGTAAGTGATCCCACATGTTTATCTATTTTAAAATCACCAGGTAAATGTAATGCTGATATTTACGTAGGAGAGGGTCAAACCTTAGGAAATTATTTATCATATGGTGGACCTTATTTAGGATTATTTGCAATTAAAGATAAATTAAAACGAAAATTACCAGGTAGGGTTGTTGGTAAAACCATTGATTCTAATGGGAAATCTGGTTTTGTTTTGACTATGCAAACAAGGGAACAACATATTAGAAGATCCAAGGCTACATCAAATATATGTACAAATCAAGGTTTAATAGCATTAAGGGCTGTTATTTATATGTCTTTAATGGGTAAAAATGGATTACCTAAACTAATGCATTTATGTTTTAATAAAGCCCAATATGCTGCTGATCAAATTAAGAAGATTGATGGTTTTAAATTATATTCAGATAATAGAAACTTCATAAAAGAATTTACGGTTGAACAAAAATTTGATGCCCAAAAAATCAAGCATGCTGCAGAGAAAGAAAATATACTTTTTGATTCAATTGGTGACAAATTACTAAAATTTTCTTTCACTGAAAAAAGAACTAAAAATGACATTGATAAATTAGTTTTATTTCTTAAAAATTATAATGATAAATAAAACATTAGACTATTTAGAATCAATTTCTTTTGGTTGTTTAGCATTAATAGATCCAGATAAAAAAAATGATGAAATTCTTTTAGAGCTGGTTAAATCAATTGATAAAAGTAATTTTTCAGCAATACTAGTTGGCGGTAGTTCAATAGATGATAATTCATTTAATTTTAGGTTGCAAATAATTAAAAAACATACAAGTAAACCTATAATTTTATTTCCAGGTAATTCAAACCAAATTTCTAAGTATGCTGATGGTATTTTGTTTACAAGTTTATTAAGTGGTAGAAATCCCAAGTATTTAATTGATGAGCAAGTAAAAGGTGTAAAATTAATTAATGAGTATAATTTAGATGTTATCTCTACAGGTTATATTTTATTATCAACTACAAAACCTACTGCTGTTGAAACTGTTTCAAAAACTAAACCTCTAGACTCAAGTGATTTTGAACATATATTGTATCATTGTTTAGCAGCAGAGTATTTTGGGATGAAGTATGTTTATTTAGAAAATGGAAGTGGGGCTTTGAATCCTATTGACTCTAATTTAGTTTCATTTTTGAGTGATAAATTAAATGTGCCCATAATAGTTGGTGGAGGTGTAAAGACAAAACAAACTATAAATGAATATAAAGAAGCTGGAGCAAAATTTGTTGTGTTAGGCTCAATATTAGAAAAAGAACCAAACTCTTTATTTATCTCTGCAATTACTAATTAAATATGAAAGACATTTTAAGCCACTTTATTCTGTATATAAAATTTGATTTGAGATTGTCAAATAATACTGTTATATCATATAATAATGATCTTAATAAGTATGTTAGTTATTTGAGAGGTAAATCAATATTAGTTCCAAATAAGATAAGTTCTAAAAATATTAGAAATTTTATTTCAGAGTTATCTTTGAAAGAATATAAGCCTGCAACTGTTAACAGAATTATATCAAGTATAAAAAAATTTCACTTATATATGATTGATAATGAATTTATAGATTCTAATCCATCAGAGTTGATTGAATCTCAAAAAAATAGAAGAAATTTTCCGGATACATTATCTTTTGAAGAAATAACAATGATTTTAGATTCTATTGATATTACTAACTTTATAGGTATTAGAGATAAGTCAATATTAACAATGCTTTATTCAACAGGAATCAGAGTTTCAGAATTACTTAATTTAAAATTATCAAATATTTATTTTAAAGAGGAGTACATACAAATAAGTGGAAAAGGAAAAAAAGAAAGAATTGTTCCTATTGGCATAATTGCAAAAAAAATGTTATTATCTTATCTAGATTTGATTAGAAAAAAGTCTATAATTAATGATACAGGTTATATTTATATAAGTTATAGATCCAAAAGATTAACTAGAATGTCAATTTACAATATTATCAAAAAATATAGTAATTTAGTAGGCGTTGATAAAAAAGTATCACCTCACACATTTAGGCATAGTTTTGCTACACATATGCTAGAGGGTGGTGCAGATTTAAGGATTGTTCAAGAGTTACTTGGACATGAAAATATAAATACAACTGAAATTTATACTCATTTAGATAGCACATATTTAAAAGAAGTTCATAAATTATGTCATCCAAGAGGTTAAATTATATATGATTTTAGGTTTATTACAAAATGATCCGCAAATTGGACTTATTTTAATTGTAACTTTAATTTTTTCACTATCATTCCATGAGTTTGCTCATGCATATGTTGCATATAAATTAGGAGATAACACAGCTGCATATCAGGGAAGATTGACGCTTAATCCATTAGCACATTTAGATCCAATTGGTTCATTAATGCTATTAATTGCTGGATTTGGTTACGCAAAGCCTGTACCAGTTAACCCTCTTAATTTGCAAAATCCAAGAGAAGATATGATGAAGATTGCATTTGCTGGACCTGCATCTAATTTTATATTAGTTTTATTTTCATGTGCATTAATGAGGATTATTGGTATTCAAAATTTAAATGAATTTAATAATCTTTATTCGACCGGTTTAATATTATACCTATTTGCAATAATCAATATGACCCTAGGAATATTTAATTTATTACCTATATACCCATTGGATGGTGGTCAAATTTTTGGTGGATTTTTTGATAGAATTAATCCAGATTTATCTAATAAATTAAGAATGTATGGTCCTCAGTTTTTATTTGCTATTATAATGATTGGTATTCTAACTGACTTTTCAATAATTGGTATAATTATTAGCCCTTTTCATTCGCTAGTAAAGTTATTGGCAGGCCTTTAATGAAAAAGCAGTTAATTGCTCAGAATTATAGAAAAAAGTCATCATTTAAATTGATATTTAAGAATTTAGTTATTTTAATTTTTATTATTTTTATAATAATGTATTTAAGAGGTTAATATGAAGTTAATTGAATGTGTTCCAAATTTTAGCGAAGGAAGAAATAAAGATGTAATTGATAACATAACATCAGAAATTGTATCTGTTTCTGATGTAAAGCTACTTGATGTTGATCCTGGAAAAGATACAAACCGAACTGTAGTTACATTTGTTGGTCCTCCTGATGCAGTCATTGATGCAGCATACCTTGCTATTAAAAAAGCTTCAGAATTAATTGATATGACTAAACATCAAGGTGAACATCCGAGAATGGGTGCAACTGATGTGTGTCCATTAATACCGATTCAAAATGTATCCAAAGAAGAATGTATAAGTTATTCCCATAAATTAGCTCAAAGAGTATCTCAAAAACTTAATATTCCGATATATATGTATGAAGAGTCAGCATCAAACAAAATTCGAGTAAATCTAGCAAATATACGAAAAGGTGAATATGAAGGAATGAAAGATAAAATTTTATTAGATGATTGGTTGCCAGACTACGGAATTATGTTTAATGAAAAATCTGGAGTTACTGCAATTGGTGTAAGAGAATTTTTAATTGCTTATAATGTTAATTTGAATACCAGTGATAAAAAGCTTGCTTCTGATATAGCCTTAGATATAAGAGAGGCAGGAAGGGCAAAAAGAGATAAAAATGGCAAAATCATAAGAGATAATGAAAATAAAATTATAAAAGTACCTGGCTCACTAAAATCAGTTAAAGGTGTAGGTTGGTATTTAGAAGAACATAATATCGCTCAAGTATCAATGAATTTAGTTAATTATAAAGAAACCTCATTACATGAAACTTTTGAAGAAGTTAGGAAGCAGGCTGTTAAGCGTGGATTAAGAGTTACTGGAAGCGAATTAGTAGGCTTAATTCCATTAAATGCTTTATTGGATGCAGGTAAGTTCTATCTAAAAAAACAAAATAAGTCAACAGGAGTTACGGATGAACAATTAATCCATATAGCTGTAAAATCATTAGGATTAGATGAAATGTATGACTTTATAAATAAAGAAAAAATTATTGAATATATGATTGATACTGATAATAAATTGGTTGATTTATCAATATCAAAGTTTGTTGATGAGGTATCAATGGATTCACCAGCTCCTGGAGGTGGCAGTGTTAGTGCTGTTGCAGCTTCTATGGGAGCATCATTAGTATCTATGGTTGCTAATCTATCACATGATAAGAAAGAATTTTCAACAAACAAAAAAAATATTAATAAAATTGCTCTATGTGCACAAGAATTAAAAAAGGATTTCATTAATCTTGTTGACGAAGATACAAAAGCATTTAATAATCTTATGGATTCATTTAGGATGCCTAAAAAAACAGAAAATGAAATTAAGGAACGGGATCTGAGAATTTTAAAATCAAGAAAACTTGTTACTGAAATACCCTTAGCTACATTAGAGAAATGTTTTGAAGCAATAGAGCTTGTTTTAAATGTAATAGAAATAGGCAATAGTAATTGTATTTCTGATGCAGCTGTTGCAGGTGAAATGTTATATAGCGGGGGTTATGGAGCTTATTATAATGTTAAAATTAATTTATTAGATTTAAAAGATGATACAGAATACGTTAATAGTATTAAACATAAAATTGAAACTATTATTGCTTCTCTTGATAATGAAATTAAAAAAATAAGATTAATAGCTAATAAGGGATTAAATGATGTCTGAAATTAAAATATTACCAGATAATATTATTAATCAGATTGCAGCAGGGGAAGTAGTTGAAAATCCGTCCTCAGTAGTAAAAGAATTAATAGAAAACTCTATTGATTCAAATCCAACACAAATTAATATTATAGTAAAAAATGGTGGTCATGACTTAATTCAAGTTATTGATGATGGTTATGGAATATCTAAAGATAATTTAGCTTTAGCTTTTGCAAGGCATGCAACTAGTAAAATATCAACTAAAGATGATTTAAATCAAATAAATACACTAGGTTTTAGAGGTGAAGCATTACCAAGTATAGCGTCTGTTTCAAGAATTAATATTAAAACAAATAAAGATGGTGGTTATCAATTAAGATTAGAAAAAGGTGATATTTTAAAAAAAGAAAAATCTCCAATTGAAAAAGGAACTGACATCAAAGTAAAAAACCTTTTTTATAATACTCCAGCAAGAAAAAAATTTTTAAAGACCCCAAATCAAGAGCTAAGAAATATCACTAAGATAGTTAAACGCTTTGTTCTCTCTCACCCAAAAATTTCCTTTTTATATAAAGCTGATGATAAAATCATATATAATTTTAAATCAACCTCTCTAAAAAATAGAATAATTCAGGTATTTGGAAATAACTTTAAAGATAACATTTTAAGTGTTGATGAATCTGATGTAAACTGTAAAGTTTCTGGATATGTTGGTAATTTAAATCTCGTTCAAAAAAGAAGAGGTAATCAATATATTTTCATCAATGATAGATTTATTATTAATGAATCATTGTCAAATTCAATTAGAAATTGTTATGAGTCTATTATGCAAAGGGGAGAGTTTCCCTTTTTTGTCTTATTTCTAAATCTAGACCCTTCTTTATTTGATATTAATGTACATCCAACAAAAATTGAAGTTAGGTTTATCCAAAAGTGGAATGTTATAAACTTTATAAATAATAGTATAAAAAAAGTATTAAAGCAAACACTTAAAGTACTACCTGATATTACTTATACAACGCAAATTGATAGTTTAGAAGGTGAATTAGGTTTAGGTTTTAATTTGAATTCTAAACTTGATGATATTTCTCAAGACTCCATAATAAACCAAATGCATGATTCAAAAGTTGAAAAAGCAATTGATAGATTAGATGAATACCAAAGTAACAATGAAGCTGAAATCAAAGATAATAAAATATGGCAAATCCATAATAAGTATTTAGTAACTGAAATTAATTCTGGATTATTAGTTATTGATCAACATGTTGCACATGAAAGAGTTATTTATGAAAAAGTTAAAAAAGCTTTTGACTCATCGCCGCTTCCTTCTCAATCAACATTATTCCCAAAAACAATCAAATTTGAAGAGGAAGATTACTCTAAATTTTTAGATATTGTACCTTTTTTGGAGAAAATTGGCTATAAAATGCGTGAATTCGGTAATAATTCAATTATAATTGAAGGTGTTCCATCTGATATTAAATGGGGTAACGAGGAAGATATTATTAATGATGTATTGGATAGATATATTGAATATGAAAAAATTAGCTCTAGTTACTTAGATTATTTAGCCGCCACATATTCATGTAAAGCTGCTGTTAAGGCTGGCGATTATTTAGAGCTAGAAGAAAGAAGGCAATTAATTGATAATTTATTTGCAACTGAAAATCCATATTATTGTCCACACGGTCGTCCAATTGTAATTTCTATTAAAACAGATGAACTTGACAAAAGATTTGAGCGAAAGTAAATTAACGTATGAATAAAAATTTTAGATATTACTTTTTGATTGGTCTATTTTCAATATTACCAATTGCAGCAACGCTATGGATGATTAAATTTATTTTAACTTTTTTTTCCGGTCCAGCTCAATCAATAATTAATAAGATTCTTCCTGAAATACCATTCTCGAGCAATATTAGTTGGGTTGTTGGTTTTTTATTGACTATAGTATTTGTTCTTCTTTGTGGATATATTGTTTCAAGTGTTTTTGGTAAAATTTTATTTAAAAAAATAGAATCCATTATTAGCTATATACCTATAGTTAATTCACTTTATGTAACAATCAAGGGTATTACAGATTCTATATCTAGCTCTAAAAAACAAGCATTTAGTAAAGTAGTTGTGCTTGAGTATCCTAAACGTGATATATGGACTTTAGCTTTAGTTACAGGAGAATCAAAAAATCAAGATGGATTAGAATTTTATCATCTATTTCTGCCAACATCACCAAATCCAACTTCAGGTTATATGCTATACATAGAAAAAGATAAAGCAATAGAAACAGACTTAAGCACAGATGAAGCAATTAAAATTATTGTTTCAGGAGGAGCTATTTCTCCAGATGTAAATCAAATTAATAAATAGTTACATTTTTTAAATAAAATTCATTGTTAAATTAAATTAAATTAAGAATATGATCATTTTTTATATAATACTATCATCATTTTTGATAAGCAATTATGATTACTCATTAATCGATTATAATGAATCATCTTATACTTATGGTGAAAATGTTTGGCTACCAAATTATCAAGATTATATGACTATTCATTATTTTACAACCCAAAGCTGAGCAGGTTGAACTAGTACATTCTGGCAGTTGTCAGATTTTTATGAAGAGATTGTAAATATTTATGGTTATGAAAAGGTTGTGATTATTGGCGTTGGAAGAGATACTATGGAGCTTTCAAACGAGAACTTTTGTTTAAATTCAAATTTACCATTAGTTATGGATGATTTTCCATCACTTCCAATCCATGAGCAGTTCAATGATTCTGTAGCACATGATATGGTTTTTTTAAATCAAAATGGGGAATATATAACTACCATTGAGATTTTAAGTATCAATGATTATACTAAAAATCTAATTTTAGACGTTATAAATGAAAATTATGTTAATAATCTTTTAGGGGATTTAAATAATGATCAAATTATAAATATTTTAGATATTGTTATCATAGTAAACAATATACTTCAATCAGTTTATGATGGGAATGGAGATATGAATAGTGATGGTATTTTAAATATACAGGATATAGTTATAATTAATAGTATTATAATAGATTAACTAAAGTTTTACTTTAAGTATTTTAATATACAAAACTCTCAAAATCTTTTAAATTAATTTCTACATCTTTAATGTTATCACAATACATGAATTTCTTTCTCCATTCAGATGCCCCACTAAACCCTTTTAAGTACCAACTAAAGTGCTTTTTTGTTAGATTTAAACACAGTTTTTCTGATTTATCTTTTTTTAATAATTGATAATGTTTCTTGCATAGATCAAATCTATTTTTTAATGATATATTATGATTTGAATTATTTTTGAGTAGATAATTATTAATTTCTTGAAAAATCCATGGATTTCCAAGTGCACCACGTGCAATCATTACAGCATCACAATTCGTATATTTTATTATATTCTTATAGTCATCAAGAGAGTTGACATCACCATTTCCTATAACTGGAATATTTACATTTTCCTTTAATTCTTTAATGAGTTTCCAATCAGCATTTCCTGTAAACTTTTGAGAAGTAGTTCTTGCGTGTAAAGTGATAGCTTTAACACCAATCTTTTCTAAACGAATTCCAGCCTCTGTAGATACAATTTTATCCTTATCCCATCCAGCTCTCATTTTAACTGTAACAGGAGTACCTTGAACATTATCAATTACTGCTGCAGTAATATCATCCATTATGCATAAATCTTTCATTGCAGCAGAGCCTGCACCTGATTTAGTTACTTTTGGTACTGGACAACCATAGTTTATATCTATAATATCAGGTTTAAACATTTCATTTACCATTTTTGCTGATTTACCAACAATTTCGGAATCATCACCAAATATTTGAATACCTATAGGTCTTTCTTGTTCTGAAAACTTCATCATTTCTAAGGTTTTAATATTTTCTCTAATAATACCGTTAGCACTTACAAATTCAGTGTAAACGACACCTGCACCAAAACTTTTACAAATCATTCTAAAAGGGTGATCAGTAACTCCTGCCATGGGCGCAAGAAAAAGAGGGGATTTTATTTTTAAGTTTCCAATTTTGAACATTTTGAATATATATTTTATATCTTAAATTATTACAAATTATTCCAACAATAAAACACAATTTAAATTACTTAGGAGACATATGAACGAAATTTTACCTTTAATCATACAAATGAGTGTAATATTTGCTATTTTTTATTTTTTGATTATTAGACCCCAAAACAAAAAAAGAAATGAATTTCAAGAGAAAATAAATAATCTCAAAAAAGGAGATAAGGTTATTACATCTGGCGGACTTAAAGGTGTTATTAAAGATTTTCAAGGTAAAAATAAAGAAATTCTGATATTAGATGTAGGTTTTGATACAAAAGTAAATTGTATGAAATCATATTTAGTTGAAATAGAAAACAAATAGTAGGTTTATGAATATTATATTTTTTGGTAACCCAGAATTCTGTAAAGAACCATTGCAAAAATTATATCACTCAAATCATGAAATTATATCTGTTGTCACTAGTACAGATAGAAAATCAGGAAGAGGCTTAAAATTTGTACCAACTTTTGTAAAAAAATATTCTCAAAGTCTAAACTTAACTTTAATTGAAACAGATGACTTAAATGATAAAAGTTTCAAATCAAAATTATCTTTTTTAAAACCAGATTTATTTGTTGTTGTTGCATTTAAAATATTACCAAATTCAATTTTAAATATACCTAAATATGGTTCAATTAATATTCATCCATCAATTTTACCTAAATACAGAGGTTCTAGTCCAATTCAATATTCATTATTAAATGGAGATAAAGATACTGGTGTATCTATAATAAAATTAAATTCAAAAATTGATGCTGGTGATATACTAGGGCAAATTAAATCCAAAATAAATGAAAATTCAACTTTTGGAGAATTACATAATTCTCTTTCATTATTAGGTAGTGAATTAATGATTGATGTTCTTAATAAAATTGAAAAAAATAAAATAAAGCCAATTAAACAAAAGAATGAACAAAAGACATTGGCACCTAAGATTAAAAAAAGCGATTTACAAATTAATTGGAACGAACCCGTTTTAAATATTCATAATAAAATAAGAGCTTTCGATCCATATCCAGGCGCTTTTTGCTTCTATAATAATAAAAGAATTAAATTATTTAATTCAAAAATATACCATGACAACATAAATGAAACCGGTTTACCTGGAAAAATTTTTATTAAAGATGATAAATTCTGTATTTTATGTAAAGATAGAAGGTATTTGCATATTCAAAATATTCAATTAGAGGGTAAACAAAAAGTTGAAACTAAAGATTTTATTCAAACGTTAGCCAAAAATAGAAATTATTTAAGTTAAATGTATAAAAAAATTAGTATAATTATATTATCAATATCCTTA
>CEVN01052581.1_pt1 | contig 27132 bp, 27 predicted proteins | sample 427041 | NCBI WGS metagenome assembly CEVN01 (sample SAMEA2623463, study PRJEB7988) | marine metagenome | biome: marine biome (ENVO:00000447); feature: surface water layer (ENVO:00002042); material: "saline water (ENVO:00002010), including plankton (ENVO:xxxxxxxx)" | depth 5 m
CCTTGCTCAAAAAGATTTAGGTTTATATGAAGCGCAACAACGTTACTTTTCTTGTTGGATTGCTTGGCTAGGTTTTATTCCAACTCCTGGTGGTAGAACAGCCCTTTTTGTAATGACGTTCAATCTTATGTTCTTTATGCTAAAACCAGCATTTTGGTCATTTAAAAAGATTGGAATTATTATAACTCATACAGGAGTATTACTCTTGCTATTGGGAGGTGGTATTACAGCCTGGTTCAGTACAGAAGGCAATATGGTTATCAAAGAAGGTGAAATTTCTAATGTTATTATTGACCTATTTGCAAAAGAGTTAGTTATTATTGATGATGGTAATAGTGAATACGATCAAATTACTACTATTAGTGATAATATTTTAAAACCAGGGAGTAAAATAGAAAGTGATTTAGTTCCATTTGATATTGAAGTGATTGATTATCATATTAATTGTGAACCAATAAGGCGTCTTGATGTTGCTGGTCCTGAATATAAAGGATTGGCTCAAAATTTTATTTTAAAAAGAATTCCCAATGAGAAAGAGACTGAAGTAAATCGTACTGGGATAACATTTAAAGTAACAGGAGCAGAAGATGTTGCCAATGGAATATATTCAATGTTTTTAGCTCAGCAAATCCCACAAAAAATCTCTTCTAACGGTAAGGAATATACATTGGCTTTAAGAAGAGAAAGAACCCATTTACCTTTTAGTCTAAAATTAGATGATTTTAAAAAAGTTATGCATCCGGGTACAGATGTAGCTAAGAGCTACAGTTCTGATGTTGTTTTAATTGATAAAGACTTGTCTAGACCAGTGCTTATACGGATGAATGAACCTCTTAGATATATGAATTATACATTCTATCAATCATCCTTTAATGAAGGAGTAGATGTTGATACTAGTATATTTGCTGTTGTTAAAAATTATGGTAGATTATTTCCATATATATCAAGTTTAACTATTAGTTTAGGAATACTTGTTCATATGTTTCTTAGATTTCCAATAATATTTAATAGAAGAAGAGGAAAATAATATGTTTAAAAAAATATTATTAGCTACGTTTCTTTTATTTTCATCCTTATTCTCTGACAATTTTGATTCGTTTGAAATAATTCCCATACAGGAAGATGGTCGTGTAAAACCTTTGGATACTTTTGCCCGAAATCAGCTACTTAGATTCTATGGAAAGCGTTCTACTGGGAATGATATTTCACCTACTAATTGGCTGTTTGGTATTGCTATGAATAATGAAGATATGGCTAAAATTCCTATATTTAATATTCGTAATTCAGAGGTTGCTCATACGATTGGCCTTAATTGGGACTCTAGTCATAAATATACTATTACAGAAGTTTCTAGTGGTATTCAATCACAATTAGATATATTTAAAACTATATATTCAAAAGATGAAGAGAATCTATCTTTAGTTGAGAAGCAGTTAGCAGAAATATATATGAATGTAGCTATGTACAAAAGCTTAGAATCTTCTCTTTCATGTTTATTCCCTACTATTACCATTGACAATCAAAAAATTGCAGATGCAATTAAAGTAAATATTGGTGATAAAGTTAGTTATTTTAGATTTATTCAGTATCTAGATAACATGAATTTACTCATTCAGTCTTATCCTATAAACGATGATAAAGAATTATCACCTTCTGATTCATCTTTTTTTAGGATTTTAGCAGATTTAAATAAAGTTTATGAATCAAAAAATTCTATAGGACTTAAAATTATTCCTTCTTCTAAACTTAATAAAGAAAAAGTATGGTTGTCACCATGGGAGCTTATGGATGGTCGTAGATTGGAAGTCTTTCAATTAAAGATGCTTCTTAGACTAGAGGAATATATTACAAATCAAATGCCAGAATCTTTATTATTGTATAAAGAAGCTCTATATTCAGAATCGATAGATGCTCCAAGCTTATCAGTTCTTAAAAAAGAAGTATGGTATAATAAAATTGATTTATTTTATAAAAGTACAGCTCTATATGTTTTTGGTTTTATTTTTCTATGCCTAAGCTATCTATTTAGGCCGGTACTTTTAAGTAGGCTAGCAGGATTATTCTTATTATCAGGTTTTATGCTGCACGGTATAGGGCTTTACCTTAGAATGGTTATTATGGCTCGACCACCAGTAACAACTCTTTATGAGAGTATTATATTTGTTGGTTTTGTAGCAGTGTTTTTATCCATTATAATAGAGCTTTTCAAAAAAGACCGAATAGGGATTCTTATTGGCACAATTTCAGGAGTAATATTTCACTTTGTATCTTTTGGGTATGCGGCCGATGGAGATACTCTTGGTATGCTGGTGGCCGTATTAAATTCAAATTTTTGGCTAGCTACTCATGTTACAACTATGACTATGGGATATGGGGTATCAATTATTGCTGGAATTATGGGGCATATATACCTTATTTATTCAATTATACATCCAGATGAAACAAAAAAATTACGTGAAATATATGACAACACATTTGGTATAACAATTTTAGCTCTATTCTTTACTGTTTTTGGGACAATTTTAGGAGGTATATGGGCAGATCAGTCATGGGGTAGGTTCTGGGGATGGGATCCCAAAGAAAATGGAGCATTACTTATTTGTATGTGGCAAATCTTTATGATTCATTTAAGATTAACAGGGATGGTTAAAGGTGCTGGTTTTTGCTTTGGAATGGTGATTAATATCATCATTGTTACCTTAGCGTGGTTTGGTGTAAATCTTTTAAGTGTCGGATTGCATAGCTATGGATTTGCATCAGGAATAGCTCTTAACCTTACCTTATTTATATTGTTTGAACTTCTATTGGGTGGTGGTAGTTATTATTTGTCAAAAAAGAGAAGCAGTTGAGAATATATTTTGCAGGCTCTATTCGTGGTGGAAGAGATGATGTAGAACTATACATAGATATTATAGAATATCTTAAAAATTTCGGTGAAGTCTTAACAGAGCATATTGGAAATCAAATCATATCATCTGATGGTGAAAATAATATGAGTGATTTAGATATACATGATAGAGATATGAATTGGCTTTTAGATTCTGATATTATTATAGCTGAAGTAACAAATCCTAGTTTAGGAGTTGGTTATGAGATTGGTAGGGCAATAGAAAATAATAAAAAAATTATATGTCTATACAGAAAAAATAATAAAAATAGATTATCAGCTATGATTGCAGGGTCTGAAAAAATAATAAATATTAATTATTCTAATTTGAATGATTTTAAGCTTTTAATTGATAAGCACTTAAAAAAAACTTAAAAAAACTTTATTATCACTTGTATAAAGAAAATGAATAACGGTAAATTCAAGGATATTAATTAAGGTAAAACGGCACTTTGTACCAAAATTATTCACCAGTATTAATACTAACAATATTCGCTTTAATTCTTATTGCATTACCTCTTGTGATTCAATATTTAATATCGCCACGGCAAAATAAAGGTGGTGAAAAATTAATCCCTTATGAGTGCGGCGAAATTCCAGAAGGCTCTGCTTGGGTAAAATTTAATATTCGTTTTTATATCATAGCTCTAATATTTATTATTTTTGATGTTGAAGTTATTTTTATGTTTCCATGGGCTCTAGTTTACAAAGAGTTTGGTTTGTTAGGTTTCATAGAAATGCTTCTTTTTATTTCCATTTTATTAGTAGGATTCTTCTATGTATGGAAAAAGGGTGATTTGGATTGGGTTAAGATGGAGATTAGAAATCCAAAAGGAAGATATCAGCATTTATCGAGAAGGGATTAATGTATGAGTGATTTAACTTTAAGAGAAAAGTTTGATAGGGATAATTTTGTAGTTGAGAAGTTGGATAATCTTATCAATTGGGCAAGAGCAGGCTCTCCATGGTATTTCCAGTTTGGATTAGCTTGTTGCGCTATAGAAATGATGGCGGCTTCAGCTCCTAGGCACGACCTTGAAAGATTTGGAGTTTTTCCAAGAGCAACTCCCAGGCAGGCAGATGTAATGATTGTAGCTGGGACTGTTACAATAAAAATGGCAGAACGTGTTAAAAGATTATACGAGCAGATGTCTGATCCTAAATATGTTATATCAATGGGGAGTTGCGCTAATAGTGGTGGTCCTTATTGGCAGCATGGTTACCATGTGCTTAAAGGAGTTGATTTAGTGGTACCTGTAGACGTCTATGTGCCAGGTTGTCCACCTAGGCCTGAAGCTCTTATACAAGGTATTTTGGAGCTTCAAAATCAAATTAAATCTGAAACAACTTTTGGGAAGAGTGATAGCAAATGATTGAAAAAGAATTAGTCGAATCTATTAAGTCTTTAGATAGTTCGGTAGAATTTGATGAAGAAATTCAAATATTTACAATTGGAAATATAGATAATTGGTTGGATGTAGCTAGGGGATTAAAAGAGCAATATGAATTTGATTATCTAATGTGTATTACTTCTCTTGATTTTGAAAATAATCAATTAGGATTAGCTTACAATATTCATTCAGTTAAAAATAAAATCTCTATTGAATTTAAGTTATCATTTAGTGATCAAGTAGAAATCCCATCTGTTGAGTCTGTATGGAAGACAGCTGATTGGCATGAAAGAGAAGCTTTTGATATGATGGGAATTAAATTTTCAGGACATCCTGATATGAAAAGAATACTGCTTCCTCATGACTGGGAGGGGCATCCTCTTAAAAAAGATTATAAAGTACAAGATTATTATCATGGTATGTATATACCAAAGGATAAAACGGGTTGGGAATGATGGAGAAGGATATTTTAAAGGATAAAAGTATTATAGAAACGGATGAAATGGTTCTCAATATGGGGCCTCAACATCCAAGTACTCACGGAGTATTAAGACTTAAAATCCATACAGATGGTGAAGTGGTTTCAAGAATTGAACCAATAATTGGTTATCTCCATAGGTGTTTTGAAAAACATTCGGAGAATTTACCTTACGAACAGATAACTCCATTTACAGATAGATGTGATTATTTGTCATCTATGCATATGACTCATGGCTATGCAATGGCAGTTGAGAAAATGATGGATATTGAGCTTCCGGAAAGAGTAGAATATATTCGTGTTATCGTTTCTGAATTCCAGAGAATTGCAAGTCATGTATTCTTCATTGGTGTTTTTGGCTTGGATGTAGGTGCGATTACTCCATTTACATGGGTATTTAGAGATCGGGAGCGTATAGTAGATCTTTTTGAAACTTTATGTGGTGCTAGATTACTTTATAATTATGTATGGCCTGGTGGAGTATCTCACGATTTGCCTGAAAAATTTATTAGAAATTCAATTGAATTTTTAGATTATTTCGAACCTCAGCTTGATGAAGTGGATAATCTATTAACTACTAATAAGATATTTATTGAGCGTACTGCAGATATTGGAGTAATGTCTAAGGAAACAGCTATAAATTATGGAGTAACTGGTCCATCTCTTAGAGCCTCTGGTATCCCTTTTGATCTTAGAAAAAATGAACCCTATTCAGTATATGATAAATTAGATTTTGATATTCCTATAGGTAAGGGTGAAATGGGGACAGTAGGAGATTCATGGGATAGATATAAAGTTCGTCTTCAAGAGATAAAAGAAAGTGTGAAAATATTGAGGCAATGTTTCAAATCTTTACCTGATGGTGATGTTCATGCAGCTCTTCCTAAAAAAGTTAGAACAAAAAAAGGAACGGTATATTCTAAATATGAATCTTCAAGGGGTGAACTTGGTTATTATCTAATGTCTGATGGTAAAAATATCCCTTTAAGATTAAAAATGAGATCACCTGCTTTTTCAAATTTATCAGTGCTTTCTGAAATATCTGAAGGTTGGATGATTTCTGATGTCATTACTATATTGGGAAGTCTCGATATTGTATTAGGAGAAATTGATAGATAATGTCATTTGTTGATTTAATATTAGATTCAATATCAATCCCTGGAGTTAATTATTCATTATTATTAATTCTTGCTGTCCTTATCCCTGGATTAATTATATTTTTATTAATGACAGTTAATGCTATTGTTGCAGTTTATATGGAAAGAAAGATATCCGCATTTATGCAGGATAGGCTCGGACCGATGGAAGTTGGACTTTTTGGATTTAAGGGTGGAAAAAAATTCTGGGGAGGAATAGGTCAAACTATTGCAGATGCAATAAAACTTTTAGCTAAAGAAGATATTATTCCTAAAGATGCAGATAGATTTATGATGATGTTAGCTCCATTTATTATTTTTATCGCATCATTCATTACATTTATTGGTGTGCCTCTATCAAATGAATTTCTCATATCTGACTTCAATATTGGACTTCTTTATATAATAGCGATGAGCTCTGTTGGAGTTATAGGTATAATTTTAGCAGGTTGGTCATCAAATAATAAATGGTCATTATATGGAGCTATGAGAGCGGCTTCCCAGATAATTAGCTATGAGATTCCAATTGGAATGACACTACTTTTGCCTGTAATTATTACTGGGGGATTAAGTGTTCATGCTATCGTTGAGTGGCAATTAGACCATAGATGGTTAATAATTCATAGTCCTTTTACATTTGTCGCATTTATTATTTTCTTTATCTCAGGAGTTGCTGAAACCAACAGAACTCCCTTTGATATTCCAGAGGCAGAATCTGAGCTTGTAGCTGGGTGGATGACTGAATATTCTGGATTTAGATGGTCTTTATTCTTTTTAAGTGAATATACTAATATGCTTATTATAAGCCTTGTTGGTGCCTTTGTTTTTCTTGGAGGATGGGGATCCCCATTGACCTTGATTAATATAATCCCAAGCTCTTACATGTTCCTTGAAGGACCTTTTTTAGGGATGTTATGGCTATTATTAAAGGCTATTATTTTAATATTTATTATGATGTGGTTTAGATGGACTTTTCCTAGACTGCGTGTTGATCAATTAATGTATTTATGCTGGAAAGTTTTTATACCATTTGCTCTTTTTAATATACTTGCTGTAGGTATTTGGGAGATAATATAATATGAGAGAATATTTTAATAATATATATACAGGAGTATTATCATTTTTAGAGGGTTTATCTCTTACTTTTAAACACTTAAAAAACAAAGAGGATTTAGTTGCAACCCTTCAGTATCCTAATGAAAAATGGCCAATCCCTGACAGAAATATAGGATTTGACAATTCAGAGTACAATGTAATTAGATCAAGATTACATGTAGATATGGATGATTGCATAGGGTGTTTGCAATGCGAAAGAGCTTGTCCTGTAGATTGTATTAAGATTGACACAATTAAACCACCTAAGGATAGTGAGTTTGATTGTGGAACTACCTCTATGGGAACTCAAAAAAAACTAGTTGTTCCACGCTTTACTATAGATATGTCAGAGTGTATGTATTGCAATCTATGTGTTTATCCATGTCCAGAGGAGTGTATATATATGGTTGGTGGACCAAATGAAGATAAGCATGAAATTGACTATGAATTTAGTAAATATTCTAGAGATGGATTGATTTTTGAATTCGCTAATGCTACAGATGAAGATATATTGTCTGTAGGAGGAAAAGATTATATAGAAAAAAGAGAATCCAAAAAAAATAAATTAGTTGAAGGAGAAAAACTTCAAGGAGTAGAAGAAAAAAATGAAGAGGATATATCTAAAGAAAAATTAGCTAAAAAAGCTAAAAAAACAGCTTTAAATAAACCTGATTATTCTATTATTAATGAAATTGAAGATAGAATGACAAGAGGTATTGCAAAGAAGGCTTATACTAAAAAGTTTAAAGAAAATGCTCCATTTCCTGAAATAGCACAGTTTGTTAAAGATAGCTTGGTTGAAGCTGAAAAGTATTCAGAAGAGTTTGATTCTATAATTAGCAGAATATCATCTATGGTGATAGAAAATAATGTAGATTCTTTAGATTCATCTAGCTCTGCTACTATGGAATTATCAGCTAAATCATTTAATGATCTTACGGATAAGATGCAAAGAGGATTAATTAAAAAAATCTTTATAGCAGAGAAGAAAAAAAGTGGCTCTGATATTGAAATATTAAAAACAATAAGAAAAGAGCTTAAAGAGGCTGATAAACTTGACGATGAAGCTACTCAGCTTTTAAAAAGTCTAATCTTAGCCTGCACTAAAAAGCCAGATTCTAAGCCTGAAAATTCAGGACTATTTGATTTAAAGCTTTTGAATAGCATTGAAGATAAGATGATTAGAGGATTATCTAAAAAAATATATATACAGGGCAAGAAAGCAAAGAAAACATCATTAGAAGTATTAGCTGATATTGAGCAAGAACTTAATAAAACTGATAAATTCAATGAAGATATTAAAAATATTTTCACATCAATTAAGGACTCAATATAATGGCTGATGTTGTATTTATATTAATTTCATCATTATTAATTATTTGCTCTATTGGTGTTTGTGTATCAAAAAATCTTGTACATGCAGCTGTATATCTTTTCTTTTCATTATTTTTAATTGCAGGTCTGTATATATTATTGTATGCAGATTTTTTAGCGGCAGTTCAGGTTATTGTTTATGTTGGTGGAATACTTGTTCTTATAATTTTTGGAGTTATGCTAACAAATAGATTGGAGAAGCCTAGTATTAATATTTCATCCATGAACCAGTTTTTAGCAGGATTATTATGCTTGTTCTTTTTTATTATTCAATGTTTTGCAATTTTTAACGGAAAATGGATATCGTCTAATAATCAAATTATTGAAAATTCAAGTGAAACTATTGGGAGATTAATATTGCATGAATATTTATTACCATTTGAAATAGTTTCTATATTATTATTGGGAGCTTTAGTTGGAGCTGCAACTATTGCAAGGAAAAAAAGATGATTTCTCTTGAATCATATATGGTTGTTGCTTCTGCTCTATTCTGTATTGGTTTATATAATGTAATGACAAGAAAGAATGCTGTTGCTATTCTTATGGGGATTGAGCTTATTTTAAATTCAGCTAACATTAACTTTATAGCCTTCAATAAATTTATTTCATCCACACAACTTGATGGGCATATGATTGCTGTTTTTGTTATTGTTTTAGCTGCCGCTGAGGCTGCTGTAGCATTAGCTATAATTATAAATTTATTTAGAAATCTAGGAACTGTTAACGTCAATGAAGCTAATTCGTTGAGGGGTTAAATATGATTATTACGAATATATTTATTATACTTCTTTTACCCCTCCTCTCATTCATGATTCAACTTCTTCTACCCAAGAAGATTGATAAAATTAAAGTTTATATTTCTTCCTCTATAATGTTAATATCTTTATTGACTTCACTTAACGCTCTAATAAAAATTTATAGTGCTTCTAAGATGACTTTAGGTGATAAATTATCATTTGCTCTAACCAATTCAGCTTTATCTTCGATTGAATTTAACTGGATTTCATTGCCTGATTTGAAAATCAGTTTTGGGATAATAGCAGATTCGATGGCTGTATTAATGTTATTTGTAGTTAGTCTTATTTCTTTATTGGTCCATATATTTTCAATTGAATATATGAAGGGAGATAAGCGTTTCTCTAGATATTTTGCATACCTTGGTTTGTTTACTTTTTCAATGAATGGTATTGTTTTATCTAATAATTTATTTTTCACATTTGTCTTTTGGGAGCTTGTCGGTGTTAGTTCATTTTTGCTGATTGGGTTTTGGTATGAAAAGAGGAGTGCTGGAAATGCTGCTAAAAAAGCATTTCTAGTTAATAGAATTGGTGATATAGGTATGTTTTTAGGAATTATGCTTATTTTTCTTTCTTGTAATTCTTTTTCATATAAAGAAATTACATCTGTTGCACTATTAGTTAATGATAATGCTTTAATGACTTTAGGTGGGTTGCTCATTTTTATGGGAGCAATTGGAAAGTCAGCACAACTTCCATTACATATTTGGCTTCCTGATGCTATGGAAGGACCTACTCCTGTAAGTGCTCTAATTCATGCAGCAACCATGGTCGCAGCAGGTGTGTATATGACACTTAGAATTTTCCCCTTTTTAACTCTAGATGCATTGCATGTTATAACAGCTATTGGTGCATTAACAGCCTTAACGGCATCGCTAATTGCAACAGCTCAATATGATATCAAAAAAGTTTTAGCTTATTCCACTGTTAGTCAATTAGGGTATATGATATGCGCTATTGGAGTGGGGGCTTATTTTGCTGCCTTTTTTCATTTAATTACTCATGCGATGTTTAAAGCATGTTTGTTTTTATCTAGTGGCTCTGTTATCCATTCGATGCATCATGCTCAAGATCATATTAATGATCATTCAAAAGACCCACAAGATATTCGTAATATGGGTGGCTTGAAGGATAAGCTTCCTATTACATTTTATGCAATGTTAATATCAACTTTATCACTTTGTGGATTTCCTTTATTTTCAGGTTTTCTTTCTAAGGATTCTATAGTAGCTGGTAGTCTAGCTTATTATCATCAATTTCATGGTTTATCAATTATTATTCCAATATTGATAATTTTTTCTGCACTCTTAACATCTTTTTATATGTTTAGATTGATATTTTTAACTTTCTTTGGTAAGCCAAAGGATAAATCAATTTACAATCATGTTGAAGAGTCTTCATGGCTAATTAAGTTTCCATTGGTATTATTAGCCTTTTTAAGTTTAGCTAATATATTTACTTTCCCCAATTTAAATCCTTTTGATTATCATGGTTGGTTTTCAACTATCATATCAATTCCAACAACAGTGATTGGTTATGATATGAGTTTAATTAAAGAGAATATTCATCATGCTCATTATCAAGCTATGCTGCTTTCAATTCTAGTTGCTTTTGGAGGTCTAATACTAGCATTTATTAGATATTATCTAAATTCAGATATATTAGGTATTTTTAATTCAAGTTTAGCTCAAAAAGCTAAAAAAGTTTTTGCTAATAAATTTTATATAGATGAATTGTATGAAAAAATGATAATTAATCCATATTTAGATTTGACAAAGAAAGCATCCTTTATAGATTGGAATCTTTACGATCAAATGTTTATTGATTTTTGGGGTTGGATTACACTGAAAATATCAAAGATTTCAGCAGTTTTAGATTATAGTTTTATTGACCAATTTGTAGTTGATGGATTCGCTCGATTAACAAATAAAAGTGGAAAAGAATTGCAGTCATCTCAAAATGGAATATTGCAAAGCTATCTGCTCTCTGCAATAATTGGCTTGGTAGTATTAATAATAATAATTCAACAATTAGGATAGATACATGGAATCAAATATACTTTCAATTTTAACTTTTTTACCCTTAGTGGGTATTCTTGCAATGTTTGTTGCCTACATGCTTAAGCAAGATGACTATATATATAAATATATAGCTTTATTTACTACATTTATTCAGTTGGTATTAACTGGATGGCTATATAAGAATTTTGATCCAAATATAATTCTCCCAGCTGATAATGTTATAAATCCTACAAAATTCGTAATTCAAGTTCCATGGATTGATAACTTCAATATTCAATATTTTCTTGGTGTAGATGGACTAAGTATGCCATTGATTTTACTTACATCATTACTTATGTTTATTTGTATTCTAGCAAGTTGGAATATCAATAAATATGTTTTTGCATATTTTTCTCTTTTCCTATTACTTGATACAGGCATGATGGGTGTATTTCTAGCTCTTGATTTTTTCTTATTTTATATATTCTGGGAAATTATGCTTTTACCTATGTATTTCTTAATAGGAATATGGGGTGGACCACAACGGAAATATGCAGCTATAAAATTCTTTTTATATACACTGTTTGGCTCTGTTTTTCTTTTATTAGGGATGATTTCTCTTTATTATTATTCAGGTATTGATAGCTTTAATTTAATAGAATTAATTAAGGTAACTCCATTTATTAGTGCTGAACTTTGGGGTTATGAAATTAAATATTTAATCTGGCTTGCATTATTTATAGGATTTGCTATCAAAGTGCCTATCTTCCCATTTCATACTTGGTTGCCACTTGCTCACGTTGAAGCTCCAACTTCTATATCAGTTATACTTGCAGGTGTACTACTTAAGATGGGAACTTATGGTTTACTTAGAATAAGTTATCCTTTATTGCCATCTGAAGTGGTTTCATTTTCTTATACATTGGCTGTTTTAGCAGTCATTAATATTATATGGGGAGCAACTAATGCAATTGCTCAAAAAGATTTAAAAAAGATGGTAGCCTATTCATCGATTAGTCATATGGGGTATGTATTATTAGGGATGGCTGCAGTAGTCAGTATTGACCCTACAGGAAATCAAGCTGGAATGAATGGTGCTGTTATGCAAATGTTTAATCATGGGGTTATAACTGCAATGCTTTTTTTGTTAGTTGGAATGATTTATGATAGATCTCACCATAGGTGGATTGTTTTCCCCTCTGATTACAAAGATAAGGATTTAGCTGGTAAATTAGGATTTGGCGGAATAGCAAACGTTATGCCAGTTTACTCGGGATTTGTAATGATTGCATTTTTTGCAGGATTGGGACTTCCTGGCTTATCAGGATTTATAAGTGAAGCATTTTGCTTTATTGGAGGATTTTCTGTTTTTAAATTACTTACGGTGATTGGAACTTTAGGTATACTTTTAAATGCTGTTTATTTTCTAAGAGCATATCAAAGAATGTTTTGGGGGGATTTAGATGAGAGAAATAAAGATTTATCTGATATTACGTCATTAGAACTTGTTACTATCATTCCTTTGACTGTTTTAATAATAGTATTGGGAGTATATCCATCACCTTTAATTGATATGATTCAGCCAGCAGTTCAAAAAATAATTAATATTATCCAAATTAGTTTATGATATTAAATAACATATCTAGTTTAAGCTACTTCATTCCTGAAATAATAATTTGCTTAGGAATATTATTACTATTAATTGTATCGGTATTTGAGAGCATGCATCAAAAAACTTTTATGATATCAATAGTTATATCAATTCTTGCATGTATTCCAATACTCGTTACCTTTAATGAATATAGTATTTTATTCCTTGGGAATATTGTTATTGACCCATATTCCAATTTTTTTAAAATCCTATTCCTGGCTACTTTAGGAGCTGTAATTATTTTTACATATTATGATAAGGATGTAGAGCAATCGGATTGGCCAGAATATTTTTCATTACTATTAATTGTTACTCTAGGAATGTTTTTAATGTCTTCTACAGTAAACCTTTTAATGGTATATCTAGCTATTGAGCTTGTAAGTATACCTTCTTATATATTGGCTGGATTTAATCATAATGATAAATCCTCTAATGAGGCTTCATTGAAATATGTACTATATGGGTCTTTTGCTTCAGGGCTTATGTTATTTGGTATGAGTTGGATATATGGCCAAACGGGGAGTCTCTATTTTAGTGATATTAAAAGCGCTTTAATGTTTTTAGGAGATGGTGGGTCAATCAGTTCTCTTATTGCATTTATTTTACTATTTGCTGGCTTCGGATATAAAATATCTGCAGCGCCATTTCATTATTGGGTCCCTGATGTGTATCAGGGCGCCCCTACACCTATTACTGCATTCTTTTCTATAGCACCTAAGATAGCAGGCTTATCATTACTTATTAGATTCCTTTATTTTGTGCTTGCTCAAGGAGCAATGTATAGTATATATGTTGACTGGAATTTGATTTTAGCTGTTCTTTCAGCCTTTACGATGACTATTGGAAATATTCTTGCTATTCGCCAATCCAATGTTAAAAGAATTTTAGCCTATTCAAGCATTTCCCATGTAGGATTTATGATGATAACTTTTGCTGTTGTATCTCCAACATCTATTGTGCATATATTATTTTACATGGTAATGTATATGTTTATGACATTGGGGGCGTTTTCTGTTTTAATATATTTTTATAATTCATACAATTTTAATACGGTCGATGATTGGCAAGGTATTGGCTATGTGCATCCATTTATTTGCTCATTTATGGTGATTAATTTAGTTGCTTTAGCAGGACTTCCTCCTACATCAGGGTTTGTCGCTAAATTTTATATATTTGCAACTATTATTGAATCAAGGAGCTATTATTGGTTAGCTATTGTTGCGATTATCAATACTGTAATATCTTTATATTATTATTTTAATTTAGCTAGATCAATGTTCTTAGAAGAGAAGTCTAAGGTAGAATATAAAAAACCAGATTTCACCCTTATTGCGGTTATAGTATTTACTTCAATTCAAGGAATAGTATTTTATTTTTATTGGTCAGATTTATATCAATTAATTAAAGGGCTTGTTAGTTGAAAAGAAATTCTAATACTGTTAGAAACTCGCAAGTAACTATGCATGAGCTTGTACTTCCTAATGATACAAATAATCTTGGCAATGTACTTGGTGGTAGAGTTATGCATCTAATGGATATATGTGCAGCCATGTCAGCATATAAGCATGCAAGGTCACATGTTGTAACAGCATCTGTAGATAATATGAATTTTTTAGCTCCAGCAAAAAAAGGGTTTATTTTAATCCTCAAATCATCTGTAAACTATGTTGCTAATTCTTCAATGGAAGTAGGAGTTAAAATTGAGTCTGAGAACCCATTTACTGGTGAAATTAAACATACGGCATCAGCTTATTTGACTTTTGTTGCTCTAGATGAAGATGGGAAATCAAGAGAAATCCCTGATATAATGCCTGAAACAGATGTAGAAATACGTAGATATAAAGAAGGGAAAAATAGAACATTGACTAGAAAAGAAGAACTGAAAATATAAATTATGGCAACAATTCATCTAACTAAAGGTCATAATATTAAGATAGCTGGAAATCCTGTAAAGAGGATAGTAGATTTACCATGTCCTTCTATAGTTAAGATTATTCCAGATGATTTTCCATCAGTAAAACCTAAATTACTTATCAAAGAAGGAGATAAGGTCCAGATAGGTGATAAAATATTTTTTGATAAGAATAATACATCTGTATTTTTCTGTTCTCATGTCTCTGGTTTGATAAAAAATATTAAATTTGGAGATAGAAGAAAAATTGAAGAAATTGAGATTTCATGTGAAAATAATGATTCTATACTATCAAAACCTGAAGTAAATATTGATTCTTGTTCTGTTGAAGATGTTAAAGAAATTCTACTCGAATCTGGCCTTTGGCCTACATTAAGGCAGAGACCTTTTTCTAAAATAGCAAAACCTTCTTCTGAGCCTAAGTCAATATTTGTTACGGGAATGCCTACAGGGCCTTTCGCTCCTGATTTGAATTTTATATTACAAAATAATAATGATACTATTAACATGGGGTTTAAAGTTATTAGTAGACTTACTTCTGGTAATGTTAATCTAGTTCTTGATAGAAACAAAGATTATGATATTTTTTCCGATCTTGATTTTGTTAATACTCATTATTTTTCTGGTCCACATCCTAGCGGAAACACGGGAATTCACATCCATCATATTGATCCAATATCAGATAAAGATGATATAGTATGGTATATTTCATTACAAGACTTAAATGATATTGGAAAGTTTTTTAAAGATGGTATTTACCCTTCTGAAAAGTATATATCATGTGGAGGTGCTTGTTTATCTGACCCATCGTATTATAAAATAAAAAAAGGAATGTTAATTTCTAATATATTAGAAAATCAAAAAATAGATCCTGATAATATAATAATATCAGGAGATGTACTCAGTGGACAGAAAACGAGTTTAGATAAACCCCTTAATTTTTATAGCGAAACTCTTTCTGTGATCAAACATAGCAAAGATAGAGATTTTCTTGGTTGGATTCTACCTGGTTCTAGTAAATATTCTCTATCTAGAACTTTTTTATCATCTATATTTAATAAAAAAGAAACTAATTTTGATACAAGAATTAATGGTAGCAGAAGAGCAATCATTCCATTTGGTAGGTGGGAAAAAATGTTACCTATGGATATTATTCCAGATTTTTTAGTAAAGAGCATACTTGCTAAAGATGTAGAAGATATGGAAAAATATGGTATCTATGAGTGTGACCATGAAGATTTTTCTTTATGTGCATATGCTTGTCAATCTAAGGTTGAAGTCTCAAAAATAATTAAAGAAGGTCTTGAGTTAATTGAGAGTGAAGGTTAAATGAAGTTATTAAGAAATATATTGGATAAAATAGAGCCTAATTTTCATAAGGGTGGAAAGTTAGAAAAATTATTTCCTCTGTATGATGCAATTGATACTATATTGTATGTTCCAAATGAGACGGCTAGTCATGGTCCATATATAAGAGATCATGTAGATGTTAAAAGGTCAATGATATTTGTAGTGATTGCACTGATTCCATGTTTGTTATTTGGTATATATAATGCTGGATTACAAACTTCTATTAATGATGGCAGTGTTGCAAGTTCTAATTTTATTGATATATTTATTACAGGTGCTTTTTCAGTAGTTCCAATGTATATAGTTGTTTTTTCTGTAGGGGGTGCTTGCGAGGCATTATTTGCAGTAACTCGTAATCATGAAATTAATGAAGGCTTTCTTGTTACAGGGATGCTTATTCCATTAACAATGCCTCCAACCGTTCCTTTATGGATGCTAGGAATTGCTACGGCCTTTGGTATTATTATTGGTAAGGAAATTTTTGGAGGAACAGGCTTTAATGTTTTTAATCCAGCTTTAACTGCTAGAGCATTTATCTTTTTTGCTTATCCTACTACAATGTCTGGGGATAAAGTTTGGAGTATTGATGGGATGTCAGGAGCTACGCCATTACTAAAAGTGTCTTCTGAAGCAGGTAGTAGTTATTTAACATTTTTAGGAGATTATACTTGGTGGAATATGTTTATTGGTACCATACCCGGCTCTATAGGTGAAACATCTACACTATGTGTTATTTTAGGAGCATTGTTTCTCTTGATTACAGGTATTGGGTCTTGGAGAACTATGTCTGGTGTAATGATTGGTATGTTATTAATGTCATTTTTAACTAATCAATTTGCAAATTTAACAGATAGCTCAAATCCAATGCTTTACATACCACCTCACTATCATTTTGTTATGGGTTCTTTTGCTTTTGGGATGGTATTTATGGCTACAGATCCAGTTTCTAGCGCTCACACACAGCGTGGAATGTGGTATTATGGTATACTTGTAGGTGTTATGTGTGTTCTAATAAGAGCAATAAATCCAGCATATCCAGAAGGTATGATGTTAGCTATTTTGTTTGCAAACGCTTTTGCCCCTTTATTTGACTATTATGTTTTAGAGGCTAATGTTAAAAGAAGAAAGGCTCGTTATGCTCAAAAATAATATCAAAACATATATTTTTATGTTTGCAATAACTCTTGTTTCTAGTCTATTGCTTTCTTATTCATACTCAAGTTTAATGTCGCGCACTGAAGCTAATAAGAGATTTGATATTAGAAGAAATATAATAAAAAGTGTTGGTATAGATATTGCTGATATGAGCAAAGATGAAATTATTCAGAATTATAATAATAATGTCCAAGAAATAATCTTAGATACAAACTTTAATCCAATAAAAGATATTACTTATGATAATTTATCTGCTGTTGAAGATAAAAAGACTGGTGTTAGTTATTATGTAAACAGAAAAGATAAAAATAATTTTAGTACTATTGAAAATAAAGAAGAAGATATTACAATTAAAAAATATCTACCAATTTTTTATCATAATCAAAAAGAGGTTTTTGTTTTCCCTATTTCAGGTAAAGGCTTGTGGTCTACTTTGTTTGGATTTTTAGCTTTAGGTAAAGATAAAAATACTGTTAAAGGTATTACTTTTTATAAGCATTTAGAAACTCCAGGATTAGGAGGTGAAGTAGATAAAGAATGGTTCCAAAATAATTTTGTAGGCAAAAAAATATTTAATTCTAGCAATGAGCTTGTATCTATTAAAGTTCTTAAGGGTAAATCTAGCTCATTACCTAAAGAAGAACAAATTCATGCTGTAGATGGAATTACTGGTGCTACTATTACTTCTAAAGGACTATCTGACTTTTTATTATCAGATTTAACTAGGTATGAAACATTTTTAAAACAATAAATTATGGCTAAAAATATATTTACAGATCCTTTAATAGATGATAATCCAATAACTAAACAAGTTCTTGGTATCTGTTCAGCATTAGCTGTTACAGTTAAAGTTGAAATGGCTGTTGTTATGGCTATAGCATTGACAATTGTTTTAACCTGTTCTAATCTTACTATTTCATTATTAAGGAAACAGATTCCATCTAATGTTCGAATCATTGTGCAATTAATTGTAATTGCGTCACTTGTTATTTTAGTAGATTTAGTTTTAAAAGCTTTTTTATATGATGTGAGTAAACAATTATCTGTTTTCGTTGGATTGATTATTACTAATTGCATTGTAATGGGGAGAGCAGATGCTTTTGCTATGAGTAATCCTCCTAAAGAAGCCATATTGGATGGGTTAGGTAATGGATTTGGATATGGTTCTATATTAATTATTGTAGCAATTTTCCGAGAACTACTTGGAACTGGTCAAATTTATGGCACTCAGATTATTCCTGCTTGGGTTTATTTTGAGAATGGTGGTTTTTATATGAATAATGGTCTCATGCTTTTAGCTCCAGGAGCTTTTATAGTTCTTGGGTTACTGATTTGGGCTCAGAGATCGTATACTGGATATGTAGAGGAATAATGGATCAGGCACAACATTTATTAAGTTTAGCAGTTAAATCTATATTTATAGAAAATATGATATTGGCTTATTTCTTAGGTATGTGCTCATTTTTAGCAGTTTCTAAGAAAATTGAGACTTCAATAGGATTAGGTAAGGCAGTTGTTTTTGTATGTGGAGTAACTGTTCCATTAAACTGGTGTATTAATACCTATTTATTAAAAGAAGGAGCTCTTTCTTGGACGGGTATTTCTGGTGTAGAAAATTTAGATTTATCTTATCTAAATCTAATAATGTTTATTGCTACTATAGCGGCCCTTGTTCAATTAGTTGAGATGATTATCGAAAAATTCAGTAGTTCTCTTTATACATCTTTAGGAATTTTCCTTCCTTTAATTACTGTAAATTGCTCAATTCTAGGAGCTTCACTTTTTATGAATGAAAGAGCATATACTTTTTCTGAAGCTCTTGTTTTTGGTATCAGTTCTGGCGCTGGTTTTGCTTTAGCTATTGTTTCAATGTCAGCAATTAGATTTAAGCTAAAGTATTCACATATACCAGATGGCTTGAAAGGTTTAGGTATTACAATGATTTTAACAGGCTTGATTTCAATGGCCTATTTAGCATTTTCAGGTATACAGCTATGATTGTCTTATCCAGTATATTAGTTTTTTTAGTAGTTATATTAATCTTAGTTACGATTATTATCTATGCAGAGAGTAAACTTGTTCCTCAAGGTAATGTTAAGATTCTTATTAATGGAGATGAAAAGAAATCTCCTACAGTTAAGCCTGGGGGGACCCTACTATCTGTGCTTTCAAATGAAAGTGTATTTTTGCCATCTGCTTGCGGCGGTGGTGGTACTTGCGCAATGTGTAAATGTCAAGTTCACGATGGTGGAGGAGAAATACTTCCAACAGAATTAACACATATATCTAGATCTGAAGCTAAAGATAATTGGAGACTTGCATGTCAGGTAAAAGTTAGAAATGATATGGATATTCAAATTCCAGATGAAATCTTTAGCATTCAAAAATGGGAATGTACTGTTAAATCAAATAGAAGCGTTGCAACATTTATTAAAGAGCTTATTGTAGAGCTGCCAGAAGGTCAGACTATAGATTTTAAATCTGGTGGTTATATCCAGATCGATATCCCTAAATACAAGCTTAATTATTCTGAATTTGATATTGAAAATGAATATCGTGAGGATTGGGACAAATTTAAAATGTGGGATTTAGTTGCTGAGAATAAGGAAGAAGGTGTCTTTAGAGCCTATTCGATGGCAAATCATCCAGCTGAAGGTAATATGATAATGCTTAATGTTAGGATTGCACATCCACCGCCACAGCAATGGGATGCTCCTCCTGGTATCGCTTCATCTTATATTTATAATTTAAAACCAGGCGATAAGGTAGATATATCAGGTGCTTACGGTGATTTCTTTATAAAAGATACTGATAGGGAAATGGTTTACATAGGTGGTGGTGCAGGCATGGCTCCGTTGCGTTCTCATTTATTCCACTTATTTCATACTTTGAAAACTGGACGTAAAGTCTCTTACTGGTATGGAGCTAGATCTAAGCGAGAAATGTTTTATGATAGTCACTTTAAGAAAATTCAAGAAGAATTTCCTAATTTTTCATACAATGTTGCTCTTTCTGACCCCTTAGAAGAAGATAACTGGACAGGATATACTGGTTTTATTCATCAAGTTGTTTTAGATAACTATCTTGGTAAACATGAAGACCCTACAGAAATAGAATATTATATGTGTGGTCCACCTATGATGAATACTGCTGTTACAAATATGCTACATGATCTTGGTGTAGAGGATGATATGATTGATTTTGATGACTTTGGAGGTTAAAATTAAATGAATATATTTGAAATATCTTCAATTTTAGTAAGTATATCTGCATTTTTAATGTATGTTAATTTCAAGTTTCTAAAATTCCCTATGACTATAGGCTTAATGTTACTTTCTTTAGCTCTATCGTTATTCATATTTTTAACAAGTTCATTGATTCCTAATATCCAGTCCTTAGCGTTGTCTATGCTTGCTAGTATCGATTTTAATGCAACTTTAATGGGGGGTATGTTATCATTTTTACTATTTGCAGGTGCTTTGCATGTTGATTTGAATGATTTGCTGGATCAAAAACTAATTATCTCAATTTTAGCTACATTAGGTGTTATATTTTCTACCTTCTTAGTAGGTACTATCACATATTATTTATTAGGACTATTTTCAATTCAGATTGACTATATATACTGTCTTTTATTTGGCTCGTTAATATCTCCTACTGACCCTATCGCTGTACTTGGTATACTAAAGGAAACAAATGCTCCAAAATCATTAGAAACAACTATTGCTGGTGAATCTCTATTTAATGATGGAGTTGGAGTTGTAGTTTTTGCTGTTATCTTATCTTTAGCTACTGGTGTGGCTGAAATCTCATTTTCAAAAATTTCATTTTTATTTTTTGAAGAGGCTGTAGGTGGCATTGTTTTTGGCCTATTTTTTGGATATTTATTCTTTAAACTTCTTAAAAGTGTAGATAATTATCCACTTGAAATTATGCTTACTTTAGCTCTTGTGATGGGAGGGTATTCATTAGCTAGCTATTTGCATTTATCAGGACCATTAGCTATGGTTGTTGCAGGCTTGTTTATTGGTAATCATGGTAAGATGCTTGCAATGTCAGAGACGACTCACAAACAATTATTTTCATTTTGGGAATTAATTGATGAATTTTTAAATGCATTACTGTTCGTTCTTATTGGTTTTGAAGTTCTAATTATATATTTTAATTTTAATTATTTAATAACAGGAGCACTATTAATTCCTCTTATTTTATTAGTTCGTTTTATTGGTATTAGTATCCCACTGAAGATGCTAGGCTCTAAGTCAAATTTATCTAAAGGTTCCGGAGCTGTAATGACTTGGTGTGGACTTAGAGGGGGAATTTCTATTGCTTTAGCATTAAGTTTACCTGATAGTCCTGAAAGATCACTAATTATTGCTATTACATACATAGTCGTAGCATTTTCTATATTAGTTCAAGGGCTTACATCTAAAAAAGTTGTTGATTCAATTGTAGATGCATAAAAGTTATTTATTAACTTTTATCACTATCCTGATATTCTACTCTTGCGATAAAAATAATAATATCTATGAAATTAATGGATTTACAATGGGTACTACCTATTCTATTAAAGTAGTAGCAGATTCCTTTGATAATTCTAAAATTAAGATAGGTATTGATAGTATTCTGCATAATATTAATATGGATATGTCTACATATATCGATTCAAGCTCTATATCGAAGTTTAATAAATCCAATGTGAATCAAAAATATTATATATCGGATGATTTCTATAAAGTATTATTGTCTTCTCAGAATTTTTCAAAACTTACAGATGGAGCTTTTGATATCACTATAAATCCTTTAGTTCAGTTATGGGGATTCTCTAATAAAGAAATAGATACTCTCCCAACGAAGGGACAGGTCGATGAAGTTTTGAAATCTATTGGAATGCATAATTTGGTTATAGGGGATAATAATTCAATATCTAAAAAAAATGAAGTCTCTATTGATTTATCAGCAATTGCTAAAGGCTATGCTGTTGATAAAATTTCAGAATATTTGATGAATTTAAATATTGGAAATTACATGGTTGAAATTGGAGGTGAAATTAGATCTGGTGGATTTAATGTTAATAATAATAAATGGAAAATTGGTATACAATTTCCTAGTTTCCAACAGAGTTTAAGTAAAAAAGCTTACACAGATATAAATCCACATACTATAATTCATATTTCAGATATATCGATTGCGACTTCTGGGAATTATCAAAATTATTTTGATTTTAAAGGTAAGCGTTATTCGCATATTATTTCTCCAGTAACAGGCTATCCAGTTGAAAATAAAATTGTAAGCGTATCTGTTTTTACTAAAGAATGTTTAAATGCTGATGCTTTAGCTACTGCATTAATGGTTATGAATGTGAAGGATGGCATTAATTTGGTTGAGGAATTAAGTGGATATGAAGCATTCTTTATATTAGATGATAATAGTGTTGTTAGTAGTTCTGGAATTAATGATTTTTTACATTAGAAGTTATAACTTTGCACATTTTTTGTTCCAATGCTGTGCATGAACAAGATTCATCATTCCCACCACAAGAGCCTTTTAATCTTTTATTTGATATAATAACTCCTATAGCAAGTAGAAAAAAAGATAGCCCAATAATAAATAAAGTGAATAATAATTGCATAATTAATTTTAAATTAAATAAGGTTTATATTCAACTAAATTATTATTTATGTATAAAATATTATTAATATTATTTATTAACTCATTGTATGGTGGAGAAAATGCTCACTCTACAGTTCATTTTACCTTAATTGATATTATACCATTTATTGGTATTTTATTGTCTATTGCTTTAATTCCGCTAATAAATCACCATTTCTGGGAAAAGCATTATGGTAAAGTAGCATTTTTTTGGGCTTCAGCCTTTATAATTCCTTTCTATTTAAAGTCCAATAGTAGTGGTGATGTTATCTATGAGTTATTTCATGTCATGTTATTAGAATACATCCCTTTTATTGTACTTCTACTTTCTTTATTTACTGTAGCTGGAGGTATTTGTTTAAGGGGAACAATTATTGGTACTCCAAAGATGAATTTATCATTATTGACGATAGGTACTATTTTGGCATCTTGGATGGGTACTACTGGAGCTGCAATGCTTCTTATTAGACCCTTAATTCGGGCAAATAAATGGAGATTAAACAAAGTTCATATAGTAGTTTTCTTTATATTTTTAGTAGCTAATATTGGTGGTTCGCTTACTCCTTTAGGAGATCCTCCTTTATTTTTGGGTTTTCTTTATGGGGTGAGTTTTTTTTGGACAACCAAATATATGTTTTTCCCTATGCTATTTGTATCTATAATACTATTAGTACTATTCTACTTTCTAGATAGCTATTTTTATAATAAGGAATCAAAAATTCCACAAGAAAAAAATAATATATCTAATATCACCATCGCAGGTAAGTCTAATTTTGTATTATTAATATTAATTATTTTATCTGTTTTAATGAGTGGATTTTGGAATCCTCATATCCATTACACTATTATGGGGGTACATGTTGAGCTGCAAAATATTTTAAGAGATATATTATTATTAATTATCACTTTTATAAGTGTAAAAACAACTAAAAGTCAAATTAGAAAAGAAAATGGATTTACTTGGTTTCCTATAAAGGAAGTTGCAAAATTATTTGCAGGTATATTTATAACTATTATCCCTGCAATTGCGATATTGAAAGTAGGTAAAACGGGTGATTTAGGTTTTATTATTAATTTGCTTACAGATAGTTCTGGGAACCCAATTGACATGATGTATTTTTGGCTTACAGGTATATTATCAGCATTTTTAGATAATGCTCCTACTTATTTAGTGTTTTTTAATACAGCGGGAGGGAATGCTGAAGTCTTAATGACAGCAATGAAATCTACTCTGCTTGCTATTTCTTCAGGGGCTGTATTTATGGGCGCTCTAACATATATTGGTAATGCCCCTAATTTTATGGTTAGAGCTATTGCAGAAGAAAATGGTGTTAAAATGCCTAGTTTTTTTGGCTACATGGCTTGGTCATTCACTATTTTAGGCTTAACTTTTATATTATATAGTTTAATTTTTTTATTATAAGGTAATAAGTATGTTTAAAACAATATTATGTCCAATTGATTTAAAACCACGATCTAAAATGGCTCTTAAAAAAGCTATTAATATAGCTCACCAATTTAATTCAAAAATTTTACTACTTAATATTCATGAAGAATTTATGTCAAAACAAGAAATGGTTATGTCTAGGGTTAGCGTATCAAAATTAGGAGATGAATTTAAAAAAATTGCTATTGAAGCAAAAAATGAAATGCGAACTTTGCTAAAGGACCTTGAAGCTGATAATGTAGATTGTGAATATATTTTAAGAGATGGAAAACCTCATGATATAATTGTTAAAATAGCAAATGAACAAGAAGTTGACTTGATTGTAATGGGGACGAATGGGAAAGATAGCTTGACAGATTTATTTGTAGGTACTACTGCTCAAAAAGTTGTAGAAAATGCTGCATGCCCAGTACTTGTAATGCCAAAGGTTAATTAAAAAATATAATGGATTGGGAAAAACTTAAAAGTAAAATTGATAGCTCTAATGATATTTTATTATCAACACATAAGAACCCGGATGGTGATGGATTGGGCTCTGAGTTAGCTATGTATTATTATTTAAAAAGTATAAATAAAAATGTAAGTATTGTTAATATTTCTTCAATGCCTTCTCGTTATAATTTTATGGATTCTGAAGGTGTAGTTGAAACGTATTCATCAGATTTAAGTGTAGACTCTTTTGATTTAGTCGTTGTTTTTGATTTAGGTGATTATAGAAGACTTGGTGCATTGGGAGATGATATCTCAGAGCATAATATTGATACTATAAATATTGATCATCATGTTCCTCGAGATGAAGAATATTATTATTTATCAATAGTTAATATCGATGCGCCTTCAACTACTTACATGATATGGAAATTCTTTGAATATTTAGATTTAAATAAGGTTCCATTGGCTGATAATATAGCAATTCCATTATATACTGGATTACTGAACGATACGGGCTCTTTTAGATATAGTGCAGTTAATTCAGACACTCATAATATGGCTGCTCATTTACTCATGTCTAATGTTGTTCCGAATACTATTTTTCAACATGTATATGAAAATAGAACAAAAGGTAAAATAAATTTACTTTCTTCAATGATAAATAACCTAAAATTTGAAGAGCAGGGAAAAATAGGGTATGCCGTAATTACCGAAGATGAATTTGATAAATCAAATGCAACAATTGATGATGCTGATGGGTTAGCTGATTTTATAAGAAGTATTGATGGTGTAGAGGTCTCATTTTGTATTACTTCTTTTAATAATACTAAAATTAGTTTTAGATCTAGAGGAGATTATACAGTTAATGATATTGCGCAGCTTTTTGGTGGAGGGGGGCATTATTTTGCCTCTGGATGTGAAATAGAGAAAACAGAGATAAATAATTCTATTAGAAAGATATTATTAGAACTAAATAGGAAAATGAATAATGGCAATTAAAAGTGATAAATGGATAAAAAAAATGTCAAATGAATATGACATGATTTCGCCTTTTACAAGTGAACAGATTAAATCTGGAGCTATATCTTATGGTTTATCTTCATATGGCTATGATATTAGAGTGGCTGATGAGTATAAAATTTTTACAAATGTTAATAATAGTGTAATTGATCCAAAAAATTTTGATGCGAATTCATTTGTTGACTATAAGGGTGATATATGTATTGTTCCTCCTAATAGTTTTGCTCTTGCTAGAAGTGTAGAATATTTTAAGATACCAAGAAAGGTCCTTACTATATGTGTTGGCAAGTCAACTTATGCTAGATGTGGTATTATTGTAAATGTTACACCTTTTGAACCAGAATGGGAAGGGTATGTTACATTAGAAATATCAAATACAACACCATTACCAGCTAAAATATATTCGAATGAAGGTTTATGTCAGGTTTTGTTTTTTGAATCGGATGAAGATTGTGATATTTCTTATAAAGATAAAAGTGGAAAATATTTAAAACAAACAGGTATAACATTACCCAAAATAATAAAATGAAAATTACAATTGCAAAAGATGCAGGGTATTGCTTTGGAGTTAGAGATGCGGTCAATATGGCTTATGATGCATCAGAGAAGTATGGGGAAGTCTATATGCTGGGCGATATAGTGCATAATGAGAACGTGGTAGAAGATTTAAGTAAGGCTGGTACGAATGTAGTTGATAGTTTAGATGATATTCCTAATGATAAACCCGTATTGTTTAGAGCTCATGGAACTGTAAATAAGCTTTGGGATGAAGCAAAAGAAAAGAAAATGAAGGTTATAGATGCTACGTGTCCATTGGTACATGAAATACATAGCGAAGTTAAAAAATTAGCAAAGGATAAAAGGCAAATAATTGTAATTGGTGATCATGGACATGACGAGGTTAGAGCAATTGCAGATCAAGTGCCTGACACTATTATAGTTTCTAATCCAGAAGAAGCAAATAAACTAAGAAAGTTTAAAAAGGCTGGGGTTGTATCCCAATCTACGCAAATGATAGAAAATGTTCAGCAAATTGTTAATATATTGATGACTAAAGTATTTGATTTACATTTTGTTAATACTATTTGCTATCCAACAAAAAGAAATCATGAGCAAATTAAAAGCTTAGCTAATAATTCAGATTTAATGATAATAATTGGTTCTTTTACAAGCGCTAACTCTAAAAGATTAACTGAATTATCTAAACAAAGAAATAAAAATACTTATCAAGTTACATGCGCACAAGATTTAGATGAAAATTGGTTTAAATCAGTTAATAGCGTTGGAATTAGCGCTGGCGCTTCAACGCCAGACTATTTAATTGAAGGCGTTGCCAATAAAATCAAAGAATTTAA
>CEVN01034463.1_pt1 | contig 26652 bp, 24 predicted proteins | sample 427041 | NCBI WGS metagenome assembly CEVN01 (sample SAMEA2623463, study PRJEB7988) | marine metagenome | biome: marine biome (ENVO:00000447); feature: surface water layer (ENVO:00002042); material: "saline water (ENVO:00002010), including plankton (ENVO:xxxxxxxx)" | depth 5 m
AAAGTTCCTTGCATAATCACCCAGGCTATCAAGAAGAAGCTTAGTCTTCTGATATCTGCAGGTAGCTCTTTGTTTTTAAAGGACAAAAAAGCTATACAAAGAATCATGAACCCAAGTGCAGCAGCAAAATATCTGTGGACTACTTCGGGAATTGCTTTGGCCACCTCATATGGTGTATCAGGAAATTTAGAGTTAGCTAGGTCTATTTCTTCAGGACTCACCGGTATAGTTACAAATCCGTAGCACCCTGGCCAGTCCGGGCAACCTAAGCCTGCATCAGCGAGTCGCGTCCAAGCACCAAGCGCTACCACGACAAAACCAAGCAATCCTGACCAAAGAGAGAGTTTTTTAATGCGTTCCATTATTATCCTATTTTAGAGTTTTGAAGAACCTTCTTAAGATCATTAAGCAGTTCTCCACTTGGCAGAGTTGAATCATAAATCAATATTCCATTCCCGAGAGGGTCAAATAAAATATAGGGAGACTCTTCTAGCCTTTGATTAACTGGTTGGGGCACGTCATTTGAATTTATGTTTCCTTTGTACAACTGGGGGTACTCGCTTTTAATTTTTTCCAAGCTGTCCTGCGACAAAGAATCTTGATCTATATTGATGAGGTATCTAACTACCCTGTCGCTATCTTTTGCAAGCCTTATATTTATCTGTCTTGAAGAATACAAATTTTTCCAACACTTCTCTTCACAATCTCCTTTTACAAATTGGATGATAGACCACTTCCCTGGGAATTCATCAGTTAAAGGTCCGGACTCTACTGTCAAGTTAAGTTCGCTCAATTGGATAGGTTCAGGTAAAAGTGTACCTTTATTAACTGTACCTTCTGGTGCGTAACCACTATAAAAAAGAGCAGAACTTGAAATTAAAACAATAATGGGTGTAAGGAAAATAAGGGAAGCCATAAGCCTGCCGTAGTTCTTGTTGCTAATTTTCATAATTAATCTTTTTTATATCCGTAATACAAGTATGAACAAAACAATACTAAAGCCAGACCAAACCATTGGACTGCATAACCATAGTGACGAGATGGTTGAAGATCAACAGGTCTCCAAATTGGTTCAAATGCCCCTAAGGAGGCAGCTGAAAGCTGGAGAACTTTGTTTTGAATGCCAATACCAAGATCTTTTTGAACTGATTTAAGATCCAATTGTTGAACATATTTAGGCCATCCTTCTTGACTGGCTTGTTCCGATAAACTCAAACCAAACCTTGTAAAGGGTGAGAGAACACCCTGAATGGTTACATTATCATTTTCAAATCCAACTTTACTATCATTCACCATAGTTTTTGAGAGCCAGCCCCTGTTAACCAGGTAAGAAGAATTTTTAGTGGTGTTGAAAATTGTAAAAATTTCATGACCTGCTTCTTGTCTATAAAGTCTATTGTCCAAAATATAAGTCTGTTCACCAAAAGCTCCTTCTAAAGATACAGTTCTATAAACAAGCTCTTCTTGAGAAAATTCTTTTATCTGATCTTCATTTATGACCGGCATGGACTGGTTTAAGCGGTGCTGACTTACAATCGACTCTTTATCAAGGCCCCTAACTATTTGCCATGAACCTAGAAAAATTAGTATTGGGAAGAAGAATACGAAAAATGCAGTCATAAGTTTTCCTGGACTAAATTTACTCATATTTTTTTTATCTACCTAAGTGTATACTTCTCAACCTTTCAAGATGATTAAATACTTTATTCTATTTCTTATAGTGGCTATGTTAATTAGTCTTTTCAGAGGTGCCTTCTTCCTTATAAAGGACGGCGGCTCGTCTAAAAAAACCGTTCACAGTTTGGGCGTCAGAGTTTCTATTGCAGTCGTTCTATTTCTAACTCTAGTTTATGGTTTTGTAACTGGTCAAATAGGGCCGGGCGTATAAGTCAATTACATTACGTATACAAAAGCCACTAAGAGGATCCAAACAACGTCTACAAAGTGCCAATACCACGATCCGGCTTCAAATCCGAAATGATCATCAGCAGTAAAATGCCCTTTGAGGCTTCTAAAAAGCATTATTGTAAGAATAATTGCCCCTAAGCAAACATGGAAACCATGGAAACCTGTCAGCATGAAAAATGTTGTTCCGTAGATGCCTGTGTTTAATGTAAGTCCATAATGTGCATAAGCCTCGTAGTACTCAATACCTTGAACAACCACGAATGCGTAGCCAAGAATTAATGTAACAGCCAGCCAAAGATTGAATTGCTTTCTGTTTCCATTTTTTAGTCCTAAATGAGCTATATGAACAGTCACGCTCGAAGTTAATAAGAGGACAGTGTTCCACAATGGTAACCATCCAAGTACCCCACCTAAGCCTCCGTTTGCGTACGCTGTTGCCAAAGACATGTCTTTTTCAGGGCCTGCAAATACTGCTTGATCTGGAGTAATCATTAGCGGCCAACTTGCTTCAAATCCTGGCCACAACATATTTGCTAAACCTTTTTCGCCTTCTCCTCCAAGCCAAGGTACTGCAAAGTTTCTTATGTAAGCCAGCGCAAAGAAAAATGCAAAGAAGAACATGACTTCCGAGAAAATAAACCACGCCATGCCATAAACGTAAGAGTCTTTTAGCATCGGATTATTTAATCCTGCATGATTTTCTTGAATTACTTGCTTGAACCAAAAGTACATAGTGGTCCAAAGCATTATCATGGACAAGATCAGTATGAGATATGAGTTTGTATCCTTACCAAGATCAATAACTGTATTCGCTGCACCTATAATGAACACAAGCATAGTTATGGCCATAGCGAATGGCAGCTTGCTGGATTCAGGAACGTAATAAGGTTGTTGTGACATCTTCTCCCCTTTTTATAATTTTGCTATTTCATTATTTGTTTGTACTCTGTCCGTTATATCAAACAAAGTATATCCAAGGCTTAGTGATCCTATTTCTTTTGGTAATGCTGGATCAATGATAAACCTTACTGGCAATTCTATTCTTTCTCCGGCTGCAAGTACTTGTCTTTCGAAACAAAAGCACTCAGTTTTGTGGAAGTATTCCGCACCTCTCCCTGGTGAAACGCTTGGTATGACCTGACCCACCATTTCCTTTCCGGTTGTATTATGAAAAACAAATGTGGCTTCATATTGATTACCAGTAACAACTCTCATTTGAGATTTTTCTGAATCAAAAAACCAAGGCATGGATTCATTGTTGTGTGTCATGAACTGAACCAAAAGCTCTCTTTGCTCAGTAATGGCCAAAGACTCTTCACTTAAAGAACTAGGGCCAGTGACTTTTCCATTGAGACCAGTTATTTCACAAAATACGTCATACATTGGAACAAGTAACCAACCAAATGCAAACATTCCGACTACGATGCCTGCGAGGTTTCTTAACGTTCTCTTCGCTTCCAATTTATTTAACTTGAGGCTGAACAGTAAATGAGTGATATGGAGGTGGTGAGCTCAAGGTCCACTCAAGACCTAGATCTCCAGCACCTTCCCAAACCTCTGGCTTGGCTTGCTTACCTGACCTGATTGTTTTAATCACGATGAATAAGAACAGAAGCTGAGTTAAGCCAAACATAAAAGCTCCCACACTGATTAATGCATTGAAGTCTGCAAATTGCAGAGCATAATCCGGGTATCTTCTAGGCATTCCAGCGAGGCCCACAAAGTGCATAGGGAAGAAAGTTACATTGACTGAAATAAAGGTTAGCCAAAAGTGTAATTTACCTAAAGTCTCATCGTACATATTTCCAGTCCATTTAGGCAGCCAGTAATAAGCCGCAGCTATTATTCCAAATAAAGCTCCTGGTACTAGTACATAGTGGAAATGAGCTACAACAAAGTAGGTATCATGGTATTGGAAGTCGGCTGGAACAATAGCCAACATAAGTCCCGAAAAACCACCTATGGTAAATAGGGCAACGAATGCTATTGAGAATAACATCGGCGTCTCGAAGGTTATTGACCCTCTAAACATTGTGGCCACCCAGTTGAATACTTTTACACCTGTTGGTATAGCGATCAACATAGTTGAGTACATAAAGAAAAGCTCTCCCGCAAGAGGCATTCCAACTGTGAACATGTGATGAGCCCACACCACAAATGACAATATCGCGATTGATGCCATTGCATAGACCATTGAAGAATATCCAAATATTGGCTTCCTAGAGAAAGTTTCAATTATGTGGGAAACGATACCAAAGGCAGGAAGTATCATGATATAAACCTCAGGATGTCCAAAAAACCAAAAAACATGCTGGAATAAAACTGGATCTCCACCGCCTGCAGCATTGAAGAAGCTAGTTCCAAAATTTATATCCATGAGCATCATGGTTACTACACCGGCTAAAACAGGCATTACTGCAATTAATAAATAAGCAGTGATCAACCAACTCCAGACAAAGAGAGGCATCTTCATCAAAGTCATGCCAGGTGCTCTCATATTAAAGATAGTTGTAATGATATTAATTGAACCAAGTATCGAAGAAACCCCCATCACATGAACTGAGAATATGAAGAAATTAACAGTAGATGGAGCGTAAGTAGTTGAAAGTGGTGCATAGAAGGTCCAACCAAAATTGGGTCCGCCTTCTGGCATGAACAATGTGGAAATCAATATCCCAAAAGCCATGGGTAAGAGCCAGAAGCTTAGATTATTAAGCCTTGGTAATGCCATATCAGGAGCGCCAATCTGCATTGGCAACATCCAATTAGCAAGTCCAACAAAAGCCGGCATTATCACTCCAAAAACCATGATCAGACCATGATTAGTGGTCATCTGATTAAAGAATTCAGGTTGAACTATTTGCAGTCCCGGCTGAAACAGTTCAGCTCGAATAACCATAGCCATTGCGCCGCCTATGAAGAGCATGATAAAACTGAACCAAAGGTATAGCGTTCCTATATCTTTATGATTAGTTGTGAACAGCCATCTAGAAAGTCCTTTTGCAGGTCCGTGATGTCCGTGATCGTGTGATTCTACTACTGTACTCATTTTTTATTTCCCTTATAAATCTATTCTGTTCTTGTAAGCGACTATGTCCTGAGGTGTAACAATTACACCATCGCCATTTTCGCCATTCGACCAAGCTTGCCTTGTGTAAGTTATAACTGATGCTATATCTACTTCACTGTAAGAATCGCCGAAAGCAGCCATTGCCGAACCTTGAACACCTTCCATTAATATTTCTATATGTTTTGAACTATCATTGAGCGCAATTTGACTTCCTACTAAAGCAGGAAATACTGGAGGAATGCCTTGGCCATTTGCTTGGTGACAAGCAGCACAATTAACGGCATAGAAGCTTTCGCCACGCTCCATTAATTCATCTTTAGTCCATACCTTAGAAGTTAACATTCTCTCTTCCTCTGCCAAAGCAACTTTCTCTGCAATGAAAGCGTCAAATTCTTCTCTTTCCACAGCTCTTACAACAACCGGCATAAAAGCGTGTTTTATTCCACAAAGCTCAGTGCAAGCTCCTCTAAAAATTCCTGGCTCTGGGACGTTTGTCCAGGCAGTATTTATAAATCCCGGGATAGCATCCTGCTTAACGGCAAAGTCTGGAACCCACCACGAGTGGATAACATCATTACCTGTGATCAAAAACCTTACTCTGGTGTTAGTGGGTATGACAAGCGGCTCATCTACTTCTTGAAGATAAAACTCGCCCTTAGGCACTTCACCGTCAATTTGTTCTTGGCTTGTAGAAAGATTACTAAAAAATCCAACCTCGTCTTCTAAGTATTCGTAATGCCATTTCCACTGATGTCCAGTGATTAAAATATTTATTTCGCCTTCTGCATCATCATAAGCTTCAACCATCACTTGTGTTGATGGAACTGCCATCCAGACAAGTACTAGTGTAGCTGCAACTGTCCACCCAATTTCGAGCCAAAAGTTGTCGTCGAAGTCAGCGGCCACTGCCCCTTTTGATTTTCTGTACTTCCAAAGAGACCAGAACATTATCGCGAAAACAATAATCCCAATTACTACACAGATCCAAAATATAATCATGTGCAGTTCAAAGATGCTTTCACTAACATCTGTCACACCAACGGGCATGTTGTAATCTGACTTTTCAGAAAAAATTAATGATGAGAAAAAGAGAGGCAAAGCAAAAATCAATTTTGCGTAAACTTTTTTAATATAAGCCATTAATATAAATATTTATTTCTAAGGTGGGCAATCGGACAGCGCGCGTATTTTAAACCAATCAGAAACCTCAAACAATACCTTGAATACAAAGAAATTTTAGGTTCTGGAAGCTATAAATTGCTAGAGAAGATCCTCTCTTTTAATGTCAGTAGATGGAATGTGCGAAGTCCAGATTTCAAAACTTAAAGCAGCTTGTTCAATGAGCATTCCTAGGCCATCAGAATAATTTTTTACGCCTGCTTCTTTAGCTATTTTATTAAATGGCGTCATTTGAAAAGAATAAGATAAATCGTACACAAAGACTTTATCTGAAAATAAATTTTCAGGCAGTTCTATTGCCTGCTTAAGAGTTCCGGCAGAAGTTGTATTAATGATAAGACTGGGTTCCGAATTTAACCTTGCATCTATTGAAGCCACATTGACTTCGCACTCCCCTGAAGTAAATTTATTAGCTAGAGTTATTGCCTTTTCAGGTGTGCGATTGGCTATGGTTAGCATTTTAGGTTTAGACTTTAGCAGGCTGGGAATAACTGCTTTAGCGGATCCACCAGCACCTAACAATAAAATATTTTTATCCCCGATATCTATTCCTTTGCTCTCTAGATCCCTCACAAGACCTCTTCCGTCAGTACTGTCTGCACAAAGAGTATCTTTTTCCTTCCATAGAGTGTTTACTGATCCGCAATTTTGAGCTTCTATTGACAGATTTTCAGCTAAGGCATGAGCAGCTTCTTTGAGAGGTAGAGTAACATTCAATCCTATAAATCCTTGATCAAAGAGATTTGTTATCACTGACTCAAATTCATTTTCTTTAACTTCTATAGCATCGTAAGAAACTTGCAGGCCAAGATTGTTAGCAAATGTTTTATGTATCTTTGGTGACAAAGAATGGCCTATGGGGCTACCTATTACTCCTAGTTTATAAAATGATGACACAATTACCTTATTATTAAATCTGTTACAGCATCCTGAATGGTAGACGGTTTTCCTTGTCCACCAAGCTCGCCTTCAAAAACTTTTATTTCAGGAAAAGTTTTGGATATTTCCCCTGAATTATAGAGGGTTGGCATACCCTCCTTATTCGCTGAAGTAGAAACTATAGCACCCCCAAACGCTTCGCATAAATGAATGACAGTCTTATGATTGCTTAACCTAAGGGCTACTTTATCGCTTAAACCAGTTAAGAGCTCCGAAATGTTAGGTTTTGCAGGAACCAGCCATGTATGAGGCCCAGGCCATTTAGACATTAATTTATCCCTGTAGCGCCCTGCAAAAGAATACTCTTCAAATTGCTCAAAGTTAGAGCCTATGATTATGAGTCCTTTCTCGTAAGAGCGTCCTTTAAGCTGAAGAAGTTTTTTTATAGCTTTATTGTTTTTAGGATCACAACCCAGACCCCACACACCTTCAGTAGGATAAGCAATAGTATTTCCAGATCGCAAAGCGTCTAGAATTGAGCTTAAAGAGCTCATCTACTAAGAGCTAGCTAATTTTTTATTTGATTCTTTTATAGCCTCTACCCCGTCTTCTCTAACCTTTGATAAGGAGGTTCTGATGGACTCTGATTCAATACCCAGCATTTGGGCTGCAAGATAGGCAGAATTTATTGCTCCAGCAGAACCTATCGCAACTGTAGCAACGGGAATACCTTTAGGCATTTGAACAGTTGAAAGCAATGCATCCATTCCACTTAATGGCCCTCCATCTCCTGGAACGCCTATAACAGGTAACACGGTTTTAGAAGCTACAGCCCCTGCAAGATGAGCTGCCAGACCTGCCATTGCAATAAAAACCTTTGTGCCGCCTGCTTCACACTCACGAATATGCGTTTCCAATAAAGCTGGTGTTCTGTGGGCAGATAGCACCTGAATAGAATTAGTTATAGATAAAGAATCTAAAGTTTCCGAGCACTTGTTGGCTAAGTCAAGATCAGACTCAGACCCTATTAGTATTGATACTGTTACTGTCACAATTTTCTCCAAAACAAAAATTGTATACTAATATGTCTTAAATTAAATCATGGCCTTGTTAAATATTTTAATATTTCCTGACTCTAGACTGAGGACTGTCGCTAAATCAGTTCAATCTATAGATGACTCGGTAAAAAGCCTTGCCCATGACATGCTCCAGACAATGTATGAAGGCTCGGGAATAGGACTCGCTGCAACGCAAGTTAATGTTCACAAAAGAGTCATAGTCATAGATATCAGTGAAGATAAAACTAAACCTATTATTTTAATTAACCCAAAGATAACTAAAGTGATAGATAAGGCAAAAAAGGTTTATGCGGAAGGCTGTCTGTCTGTTCCGGGTTTTTACGAAGAGCTTGAAAGGCCCTCTTCAGTGGAGGTTTCATTTAAAAACCTTGAGGGAGAGGACAAAACTTTATTGGCAAATGATCTTTTATCTGTTGTTGTTCAGCACGAAATGGACCACTTAGACGGGAAGATGATGGTTGACTCTATCTCTAATATCAAAAGAGAAATGATTCGAAAAAAATTAGCTAAATCAAAATGAAGATTGTATTTGCCGGGACTCCAGAATTCGCCTCTAAACATTTAGAAATGATTTTAAAATCAGAACATGAAATTGTAGGTGTTATGACCCAACCTGATAGAAAATCAGGACGAGGGAAAAAAATTAATTTTTCACCGGTAAAACAATTGGCTGAGTTAGAAAGATTGAATTTATTGCAGCCAAGTAACTTAAAAAACGATGAGTTCATTGAGAGTTTTACTTCACTTGAACCAGATTTGTTTCTAGTAGTTGCTTATGGGTTAATCATTCCAAAACAAATTTTAAAAATACCTAATCTAGATTCGATAAACGTCCATGCCTCTATCTTACCCAGGTGGAGAGGTGCCTCGCCTATGGAATACGCGATTCTAAATGGGGACAACAAAACAGGCATCAGTTACATGAGAATGAATGAAGGGCTAGATGAAGGACCAATTTATGAAATTCACGAATGCGAAATCTCGCTATCGGATGGGTTAGAGGAAATTGAAAATAAGCTTATCTCCTTGAGTGATCAATATTTAATCAACTTCCTAGATAGAATATCTGAGGACAACATGTCTCCAACAAGTCAGCCAGAAACTGGCATAACTTTTGCTCCAAAGATTGGGAAAGACCTCCTCTCTATTAGGTGGGATAAAGACAGGGCTGAAGAGATAGTCAAAAAGATAAATGCTCTAGGAACAAAATACGGAACTTACACTTTCCTCGGCAGAGATAGGGTAAAGATAATTAAAGCTACAGTTGGTAAAACTAAAGTCAGAGAACAACCTGGATGCGTGAACTTCTCTGATAGAAAATTGATAGTTTCGTGCGAAGACTTCACGTCGATAGAAATTAGTCACATTCAAATGCAAGGGAAAAAAATTGTGACCGGAAGCGAGTTTTTTTCTGCCTACAAAAATATCCTAGTAAAGAATAATAATTTGTTTACAGCTGAATAGTTATTTTCTATTTATAAAATAAGACTATAATCAAGGGAAATTTGATTTACTTAAACTAGTGAAAATAGTCATTTTGGGGGCAGGAGCTGTAGGAAGTACACTCGCCAACCTGTTGTCTCAAGAAAACGATCTCACCATTGTTGATAATGACCCGGTTAAGCTTCATAAATTGGAAGAAGAAGCTGACATTAAAACCCTCCTAGGAAATTCTTCCTATCCAAACATACTGGTAAATGCCGGAATAAATGATGCTGATATGGTCGTAGCCGTTACTGGCAGTGATGAAATAAATCTAGTTTCATGCATGATTGCCAAGGTCCTTAATGAATCCGTTAAAACCATTGCAAGAGTTAGAGAAATATCCTATCTGAAAGGAAAAACAAAGGAAGCTATGGAATCAGGCGAAATTCCAGTTGATGTTCATATCAGCCCTGAGCAATTGATCACGGATCACATAGAGGGCTTAATAGAAGTACCTGGATCTCTTCAGGTCATGGAGTTTGGTCAAGGTCAGTTGAACCTAGTTGCTGTAAAAGCTGTAGAGGGGGGACCTATGATTGGCCACGAGATAGGTGACCTGAAAAAGCATATGCCTAGAGTAGACTCAAGAGTTGCAGCAATTTTCAGAGATGGCAAATCTATAGTGCCAACAGGACAAACTACTATAAGAGCAAATGACGAAGTTTTCTTTATCTCGAAAAAAGGTGAAGCCTCAAAGGTCGTTAATGAAATGAGAAAAAAAGAGGAACCTTATAAAAATGTCATTATTGCTGGAGGGGGAAGAATAGGTAGCCGAGTAGCTAAAAGAATTGAGAATAATCATAGGGTGAAAATTATTGATTCAAATCACGAAAGAGCCAAAAGACTGTCAGAGAAATTAGAACAATCAATTGTTTTAGAAGGAAATGTTTGCGACAAGCACTTACTGCATGAAGAGAATATAGAGGGAACAGATGTTTTTGCGGCCGTAACTAATGACGATGAGGCTAATGTAATGTCTTGTTTGTTGGCCAAAGATATGGGTGCCCACAAAGTAGTCGCCCTTATTAACAATCCTGCTTACGTTGACTTAGTTCAAGATAAAGGAATTGATATCGCTATTGCACCCTCTCAAATTACTATTGGAACTTTTTTAGCAGAAATAGAAGGCCAGGATGTAGTAAAAGTTCACTCACTCAGGAGAGGGGCTGCAGAAGCAATAGAAGCTGTAGCGAAGGAATCTCCTTCTGGAAAAGAGAGCAGCATAGGAAAAGAATTAGGAGAAATAAACTTACCTGAAGGGGCAACTATAGGGGCTCTTATAAGAGACAATAAAGGAAAAATAGCGCATGATCACGTACATTTGAGGGAGAACGACCATGTTATAGTGTTTTTGACGGACAAAACAGTTATAAAGCAGGTCAAAGAAACCTTCTCCCCTAAATAAATTTGCTATGAGATTTCCTTATACGACTAAAATATTAGGCACTCTTCTAATGTTGTTCAGTGTAGCCCAAGTTATACCTGGGTTTTTGGCCTATTTTTTTGAAGAAAAGGATTTTGTTTATAACTTTATATTTACTGGCTTTATAACTTTCTTAATAGGTTGTTTCTTGTTTTTTTTAGCGTCTGATAAAAATGGAGACTTGAGAACAAAAGATGGATTTATCATAACAATCTTCTTCTGGACAGTTTTGGGGTTTTTCGGATCAATACCATTCTATTTAGCGAACTTAGAAGGTGTTTCATACATTGACTCTTTATTTGAATCAATTTCTGGGCTTACCACTACCGGTGCTACTGTGTTAGTGGGCTTGGATGAAATGCCAAGATCTCTGTTATTTTATAGACAGCTTCTTCAATGGCTTGGGGGTATGGGTATTATTGTTCTAGCTGTAGCGGTTTTGCCTCTTCTAGGTGTAGGGGGCATGCAGCTTTATAAAGCAGAGACACCAGGACCACTAAAAGACTCTAAACTTACCCCTAGGATTACTGAAACTGCAAAAGCTTTATGGTTTGTTTATGTAACTATGACTGTTGCATGCTCAATACTCTACAAGTATTTTGGAATGAATTGGTTTGATGCGGTATCTCATGCATTTTCTACAATATCAATTGGGGGATTTTCAACTCATGATCAGAATTTTGCTTTTTTTAATAACAGCGCATTAAGGTGGACCGCAATAGTATTTATGGTTATATCAGGAGTGAATTTTGCCCTGCATTATCTAGCGTGGACAAAAAGAAGGATATTTCATTACTTTTATGACTCAGAAGTAAAACTTTATCTGTCATTACTTGCAACAACAGCACTAATAACTTATCTAACACTTTATTACAGCGGAAATATATATGGGGATATGATTGTTGATAGTGCTTTTCAGGCAGTATCAATTGGTACAACAACTGGCTTCCTTACATCAAATTACTCAAACTGGCCACTATTTGTTCCTATAATGCTCTTAATTGCAGCATTCATAGGTGCGTGTGCAGGCTCTACTGGAGGAGGTATAAAGGTTATAAGAGCCTTAATACTTATAAGACAAGGCTCTAGCGAAATAACAAAACTTATACACCCTAACGCAGTAGTTACAATAAAATTTGGTAAGAAATCACTAGATCCAAGGGTTTCAGAATCAGTTTGGGGGTTTTTTGCAGTCTATGTTGCCACCTTCTTATTCATATTAATGATACTACTCTCTCAGAATAATGATTTTCTAACTGCATTTTCTGCAGTAGGGGCAACTTTGAACAATCTGGGGCCGGGTTTAGGCGCTGTATCTGAGAATTATCAGGAGATATCTGATATATCTAAAGCCGCCCTTTGCTTAGCTATGCTGCTAGGAAGATTAGAAATTTTTACACTACTATTACTTTTTACACCTTCTTTCTGGAGAAATTAAGTAACAAATGCCACTTTCAGATGTTTTATTTAGGGTTTTATTAAGTTTCTTAGGCTCTATTCCCTATCCGATACTTTACCGAATAGGGAAGCTGTTATCGTTTTTAATAAGCGTTTTTCCAAACAAACATAAAAATATAACTAAAGTTAATTTAGGCCTTGTTTTTAAAGATAAAACTATAGAAGAAAGGCGAGAGCTATTGAAGAAATCTCTTTTTCATAGCTCTATGAATTTTTTAGAGAGCGGTATGGTTTGGAACAAAAAAAACTTTAAGAAGATAGAAGCTAATATAGACATCTTTAATGTAGAGGCTGTAAATAACTCTTTAGGGTCTGATCGGGGAGTTCTATTAATAACACCCCATCTTGGAAATATTGAAGTTATCATTAATTACTTAGGTTCGGAATTTGATTGTACTATTCCTTATACGAAACCAAAAAATTCTACCTTAGATAAAGTGATTACGGAGTCTAGAAATTCCCTTGGTGTTAACATGGTAAACATTGACTCAAGCGGAATAAAACAAATCCTATCAACTCTAAAAAATAATAAATTAGTAACCATAGCTTCAGACCAGGTGCCCAAAGAAGGGTCAGGAATAGTTTCTAGTTTTTTTGAAAATGAAATTTATTCTATGACGCTAGTTCCAAAGCTTAAAGAAAAAACACACTGCGGTGTGCATGTGGTCTGTTGTTTACGTAAAGAAAATGGCAAGGGGTTTAATATTTACTTTAGCGATGAGATAGACATCTCTTCTGGTGTTAAAGAAGGAGTTGATAAAATGAATATTGAATTTGAAAACTGTATAATGAAAGCCCCAGAACAGTATTCATGGGAATACAAAAAATTTAAGCGAACTAATTTAAATTCACTATATAAAGGTATTTAAATAATAGTAAGCACTAACTAACATTATGAAAAAACATACTATGGAAGATTTGGTTTCCTTGTGTAAAAGACGAGGTTTTATTTTCCAATCAAATGAAATTTACGGAGGATTGCAGGGTCTTTATGATTATGGTCCTCTGGGAGTTGAGCTCAAGAATAACTTAAAAAAATCTTGGTGGAACTCAATCATCTATGAGAGAGATGACATTGAAGGTATTGACTCCTCTATCCTAACAAACCCATTGGTTCTTAAATATTCTGGTCACGAGGATACTTTTTCAGACCCCTTACAAGATTGCAGAGATTGTAACTCGAGATGGAGAGCCGATCATATTGAAGAAGGAAAATGCCCTAATTGTGGATCAGAAAATCTAACAGACCCCAGGCCTTTTAATTTGATGTTTAAAACAAGCGTTGGGCCAGTTGAAGATGGAAGTTCATTTGCATACCTAAGACCGGAAACTGCTCAAAATATTTTTACTAATTTTAAAAATGTAATGGATTCTACTCCCCATGCCCTACCCTTTGGAATAGCGCAAATAGGAAAAGCATTCAGAAATGAAATAACTCCTAGAAATTTTATATTTAGGGTAAGGGAATTTGAACAAATGGAGTTGGAGTTCTTTGTAAAGCCTGGTGAAGATGAGAAATGGCATAAAGAATGGACGGAAATGAGACTTAAATGGTGGCAAGAGCAAGGCTTAAGTTTGGACAATATAGAGCTATATCACGTCCCTGATGATGAATTGGCTCATTATTCTAAAGCTACTGTAGATATCATGTATAGATACCCCCACGGATTAGAAGAACTTGAGGGTATAGCCAATAGGACAGACTTTGACTTAGGTTCACATACTAAAGGACAAGAGCAATTAAGCATTTTCAGCAAGGTGGCAGAAAATACGCAATCAAATGCCAAATTAGCAGTTCAAGATCTTGAAACTAAAGAATGGTTTTTGCCCTTTGTAATAGAGCCTTCTGCGGGGGTAGATAGGGGATTTCTAGCAATTTTAAACGAAGCTTATGAAGAAGAGGCTTTAGAAGGTGGAAAAACAAGAATAGTTTTACATCTTAAACCTCACCTTTCCCCTATAAAAGCAGCAGTTATACCGCTTAAAAGAAATGACTCTAATATTGTTGAAAAGGCTGTAAACCTAAAAAATAAACTTCAAAGGACAATTTCAGGGAAAGTTTTATTGGAAAATACCGGTAATATCGGTAAAAACTATAGAAAACACGATGAAATAGGTACACCTGTATGTATCACCGTCGATTTTCAAAGTTTAGATGATGACACCTTTACAGTAAGGGACAGGGATAGTATGCAACAAGAAAGGGTGAGTTTAGAAGAAATTAGACACTTTTTAGAAGAAAATTACGAAATTTAAGTAAAAATGGGCGATTATATTGTCTTAGATAGAGATGGCGTCATAAATGTAGACTTGATGACCTATGTAACTAAGCCCGAAGAGTTTAAGCCTATCCCTGGAAGCTTAGATGCTATTGCGAATCTTAATAAAAACGGATTTAAAGTTTTTATAGCAACAAATCAAGCTTGTATAGAGAAAGAAATTATCTCTGAGGCACAATTATCAGATATACATGACTATATGAAAGCTCTACTTGAAGAAAAGGGAGGGAAAATTGACTACATAGCTTTTTGCCCTCATGCACCTGAAACAAAGTGCTTATGCAGAAAACCTGAAACAGGTTTATTGGAAGAGATTGAAAACAAATTTAATATCAAACTACAAGGTAAGTATTTTATTGGTGATAAAGAGTCAGATATCATCGCTGGTTTAAATCATGGTTGCGAGCCTATATTGATACAGACTGGGGGGTATGGTGAAAAGGTACTTCAATCCAATATCTGTCCACCTTCAGAGCATTGTTTTGACAATTTGTATGATGCTTGTGAATTTATAATTAATAATAAGTGATTTATACCAGGTCTTTTATTTTTTATATCGGGTATATAAGCTCTGGTGTCTTAGCAAGTCTTGTAGCTTGCTTGATTGGACCCTTTTTAAACTTAGAGAACAGGCTAAAGCTTTTCTCTTTGTGGCCAAAATTTGCAAATTGGTTTCTACATATTACATGCGATATTAAAGTAAATATAATTGGAAAAGAGAACTTGCCCGATGAGCCCTGTGTTATTGTTTCTAATCATCAAGGTCAATGGGAAACGTTTTCCATGCAGTACCTGTTTCATCCTCTCTGTACTCTCTTAAAAAGGGAGTTGTTATACATACCCTTATGGGGATGGGCAATGAAAATGCTTAAACCAATTGCTATAGATAGAAGCAAACCTAAGGAAGCTATAACTCAAACATTAGCAGAGGGGTCTAATAGACTTTCTCTAGGAATGTATGTTTTGTTGTTTCCAGAAGGCACAAGGGTAGAAGCTGGAAGTGTTGGGAAATATGCCAGAAGTAGTTTCGAATTGGCAAAGAGAAACGGGGTTAAAGTTCTTCCTTTGTGTCACAACTCAGGAAGTTGTTGGCCTGCACATAAGTTTGTCAAAAAACCAGGAACAATTACATTAAAAATAGGTAAGCCTTTTTTTGTAGACGATTCTAAACAGTCTGCATTAAGAACCGAAGAGTGGGTAACAGACAATATTAAGTCTCTAAACTAAACGTCCAGATTAACAACCAGTTTGGCGTTTTCATCTATGAATTCTTTTCTTGGCTCTACCTCATCTCCCATAAGGGCATGGAAAAGCTCATCTGCAGCTAAAGCATCCTCTATACTTACCTGTCCTAAAATTCTCATGTCAGGGTTCATCGTTGTATCCCAAAGCTGTTCTGCATTCATTTCACCTAATCCTTTATATCTTGACTTAGTGAAAGATCTCTCAGATATCTGAAGAACCTCCTCAAGTGCATGAGCAAAGTTGTCTACAGGTATTTCTTTACCATTAATCTCAAAGTGGCTGTCCTGATTAAACATTTCTCCCATTTCCGCCCCGTGATTAGCAATATCCTTATAAGCTTTTGATTTAAAAAAGGCTTTATTTAGATCCCAAGTAGATTCAGTGCCATGTTTTAACAAAGAAACACTGGGCTCTGCTTGTCCACCATCCTTTGCTTCAGTCTTAACCATCCAGGCTGATCCTTGATGTGCTTTTTCATTAAGATACTTCTCAAGAGATTTTGACCATTTTTTTGTGTCCTTCTCATCGTCAAGACCTTTCAGGAGTGGTGTGTGTTTAATGCCCTCAAGAAGTTCTACAGGATATATGTGAGTAAGACCTTTTAGTATATTTTGAACTTTTTCGTGTTGAGATATGAATTTACCTAAAGCCTGTCCATTTATAGATTCACCTTTTTTGTTAAGGACCAATCTTGCATCATCAAGTATTTCGGCAACAAGAAGTTCTCGTAGCTCTGAATCATCTTTAACATAAGTTTCTTGTTTTCCTTTTTTTAACTTGTATAGAGGAGGCTGCGCAATATATATATAACCCTTTTCTATTAGCTCTGGCATCTGCCTATAAAATAAAGTTAAGAGAAGTGTTCGGATGTGCGATCCATCTACGTCAGCATCGGTCATTATTATTATTCTGTGATAACGTAGTTTATCTTCTTGCCAATCTTCTCCTTTTATACCGCAACCTAATGCAGAAATTAAGATGATAATTTCTTCTGAAGATAAAACTTTATCTAGTCTGGCTTTTTCAACATTTAAAATTTTTCCTTTGAGAGGAAGAATTGCTTGGAAATGCCTATCTCTACCCTGCTTGGCTGAACCTCCTGCTGATTCACCCTCTACTAAATATATTTCGCTTTTAGAAGGATCTTTTTCTTGGCAATCTGATAATTTTCCGGGAAGCCCTCCGCCTTCGAAAACTCCTTTTCTGCGAGTGAGCTCTCTTGCCTTACGAGCGGCTTCTCTAGCTCTAGCTGCTTCGATTATTTTAGTTGCTATAAGTTTAGCTTCCGCAGGATTTTCTAATAAGTATTCAGTTAATGCTTTGTAAGTTTCCTGCTCGACTGCCGGTCTTACTTCCGAGGAAACTAGTTTGTCTTTTGTTTGAGATGAGAATTTAGGATCTGGAACTTTTACAGAGACGACGGCAACAAGCCCTTCTCTTGCATCATCCCCTGAAGTTGCAACTTTTTCTTTATTCATTCCCTCCTTTTCCATGTAGTTGTTAAGTGTTCTGGTGAGGGCAGTTCTAAAACCAACTAAATGTGTTCCTCCATCTCTTTGCTTAATATTGTTGGTATAGCATTGAATATTTTCTTGGTAACCGTCATTCCATTGAAGAGAGACTTCGATAGTTATTCCTTCAGCAGCTTCTTTCACAAAGTGGAATACTGAATTTACTGTTGTACGTTTAGTGTTCAAAAAAGTAACGAACTCAGCGAGCCCACCTTTATGAAAAAACTCTTTTTTCTTCGAGCTTCTTTCGTCAATCAAGACAATTTTTAAACCGGCATTCAAATATGACAGTTCCCTTAGCTTAGTTTCCAAGACGTCATACTGAAAAACAATATCGGAGAAGGTAGTGGGCGATGGGACAAAGGTCACCTCTGTTCCAGTTTTGTCTGTCTTTCCTGTTACTTTTAATTTTCCTTTAGGGGCTCCGTCTTTGTATTCTTGTTCGTGAATTTTACCTCCACGATGTATGGTAAGTTTCAAGTCTTCAGAAAGTGCATTTACTACAGAGACTCCAACTCCATGCAGTCCACCAGAAACCTTGTAAGAGTTATCATCAAATTTTCCTCCAGCATGAAGCTTGGTCATAATGACCTCTGCTGCAGACATACCTTCTTCATGCATGTCTGTAGGTATACCTCGTCCATTGTCCGATACAGAAACACAATCATCCGACAGGATTTTCACTGTTATCTCATTACAATGGCCTGCCAAGGCTTCGTCGATAGAGTTATCAACTATCTCATATACCATGTGATGTAAACCGGTTCCATCATCTGTGTCACCTATATACATACCCGGGCGTTTTTTAACGGCTTCAAGACCCTTAAGAACAGTTATGCTTGAAGAATCATACGAGTCTGATTCTTTCTTTTTAGCGACTTTTTTTTGGGCTTTGGGGCTTGGTTTTGGAGTTTTTGATGCAGAAGATTTTTTCTTTGTCGGCATCTATATATTTTAATATAAATTTACAGATTAATCTGCGTAAAATTTACCAATTTTTTTATTGAAGCATGCATCTCTTCGCCCTCTATACCAGTCAAGATGATTTGACTTTTTAACCTAAGAATTTCTTTTAATATTTCTGTTAAATTTGTAATATCAAGTTCAGATCCTAGATCGTCAATCAATAGAATTGACTCACGGGAATTAAGCCCGTCTAAAAGGTTCAGATTAGATAAAAAAGTTAATAAAATCAATATCTTAAGTTGTCCTCTGGAGAGTTGGACTGCTGCCTTTTTTTTCTTAATTGAGAAAGTAAAATCCATTCTGTGGGGACCTTTGCTGGTATAACCCAAGGCTCGGTCTTTATCTAATGAACTCTTGAGAGAATCACTAAGCTTCAAAGATCTTTCCCAACCTTTTGTAAAACTTATGCTGGTGTCTTCAAGAAATTTGAATGAGCCCCTACTTGTTACATCTTCAAGATAGTTCTTTACTTCTTCTTTATACTCTTTGAAGAAGCTATATTGTTCCATGCTTAGGTCTAGGCCAATAGAACTTAGTTCACTAGACCACAAAGAAATCTCCTTTTGAGAAACTCCTCGCTTTAAAGCCTTATTTCTTTGTTTAAGAGCCTTAGAATATTTTGAGTGAAGGGCTTTAGATGAAGGTTTCACGTGAAACATAAGTTCGTTGAAATGTTCCCTTCTAATTTCAGGCTCTCCTTCAACCATTCTTAAATGCTTAGCTAAAATAACTTGCATGTAAGAAAGCACTTCTTTTCTTACGACCCTACCTTCTAGTTTTCTATGACTTTTTATCCTCTGATCAAATTTATTTTCTACGCTAAGTGTCAAATTTTTTCCTGAAACTGTGCCTATACCAGAGACTAAAAAAAAGCTACTGTCTGAGTTGATACAGGTCTTGGTTTCTTTGGTACGGAATGAATTTCCACTAAATAAGACGTTAATCGCTTCAAGAATTGAGGTCTTTCCAGTTCCGTTTTTCCCTAGAATTAGGTTCGCGCCACCTCCAAACTCAAATAAATTATCTTTAAATAATCTAAAATTATTAAGATGAAGCCTCTCCAGAGGCATTATAGCCTCATGGGCATAATTACATATACGTCGTCTTCTGAACCCTTCTCTTTGATAATGCAACTTGAGTCTTCACCATAAAATTCAAAATTTACAGAATTTCCTTCGATAGAATTTAAGACGTCTAATAAGTAACCAATATTGAAACCAACTTCAAGGTCTGTTCCGCTGTAATCAACATTCAATTCTTCTTCTGCAGACTCTTGCTCAGGATTATTTGCCGTTAACTTCAGTTTGTTTGCAGATAGTTGAAACCTTACACCTCGATATTTTTCGTTAGATAAGACAGAAGCTCTGGACAGTGCTGCTTGAAGAGTTTCTTTATCTATCTCTAACGGCAGAGGGTTTCCTGTAGGAAAAACTTTATCGTAATCAGGATATTTTCCGTCAATTAACTTGCTAGAAAAGCTTAAATTATCTGTTTTAACTTCAACGTAAGAAGGACCTATTAAAAGATTTATTTCATTTTCGCCTGGGGACAAAAGTTTTGCGAGTTCCAAAACGGCTTTTCTTGGCAAAATATTTCTTACATCAAGTTCTGAGTTTTCTGACTTTGCAGAAGAAAAGGCTAATCTATGACCATCCGTAGCAACTCCATTTAGTTTATCGCCTTGAATTTCTAATAGCATTCCATTCAAATAGTACCTAACATCCTGAGAAGCCATAGAAAAGGATGTCTTTGATAGTATTCTCTTCAATAAAGCTGATTTAACGACAAGAGGTGAAAGTTCTTCATTTATCTCTATTTCAGGGAAGTCGTCTGAAGAAATTGTTGCAAAATCAGCGTGGAAATTACTTGAGCTTACAGTAAGCTTGCCGTTAGAGAGAGAAAATATAACGTTCTCTCCTTCTGGTAAAGATCTACAAAGTTCAGACATCTTTCTTGCAGAAACAGTGGTCTCACCTTCTTCTTGAATCTCCACTAAATCAGAATAAGATTTGATCTGTATCTCTAAGTCTGTTGCAGTAACTTCCAGCCTACCTTCAGTAGTTCTGAGTCTTAAATTGGCAAGAATTGGAATAGTTTGCCTTCTCTCTGCTACAGCAGCAGCATTTTGTAGAGAATCAACTATTAGCGATTTTTCAGTTATAAACTTCATTTTTGTATTATATAGTCAAAACTCGCAAAAGCTTTCTATAATCCTCTTCTATGTCTAAATTAAAGCCTCTCAGCTCATTTATTTTTTTACAGGCATGAATAACTGTTGTATGGTCACGACCGCCGAAAGCTTCACCTATCTCAGGCAAACTATAGTTAGTCAGCTCTTTAGCTAGAAACATGGCCATTTGCCTTGGTCTTGCAACAGATCTGCTCCTTCTTTTTGACAAAATATCGCTCATTTTAATGTTGTAATATTCTGCAGTTGTCTTTTGAATGTTCTCAACACTTACCTGCCTGGCTTGTATTGCAAGCAAGTCTTTAAGTGAGTCTTTGATCAAATCTACAGATATGGGTCTGCCTGTGAAATTAGAATTAGCTATTACTCTTTTAAGTGCCCCCTCAAGTTCCCTTACATTTGATCTTACCTTTTGGGCTATGAAAAATGCAGACTCCTCATTTAAATCATGGCTCATAGAATCAGCTTTAGAAAGCAATATTGCTACTCTTGTTTCAAGCTCTGGAGGTTCAATAACAACTGGAAGGCCCCACCCAAGTCTTGATTTCAACCTGTCTTCTAATCCATCTATTTCTTTGGGATACCTGTCACAAGTTAATATCATCTGACTTCCCTTTTCCAATAAAGAGTTGAAAGTATGGAACAATTCTTCTTGGGATTGTTCTTTTTTTGCAAAAAACTGAATATCGTCAATCAAAAGTGCATCTAAGGATCTATAATATTGCTTAAATTCATTAATTGCTCCCAATTGCAGTGATTTTACCATATCACTCACGAACTTCTCAGAATGTACATAGGCTATTTTCTTGCTAGGATCCTTCCTGAGTATTTCATTTCCTACTGCATGCATGAGGTGGGTTTTACCCAACCCAACACCACCATATATAAAGAGGGGGTTGTAAGAATTTTTTAGACCATCCCCTATTTGCCTAGACGCTGCAAGAGCTATATGGTTAGACTTTCCTTCTACAAATGATTCAAATGTAAAATTATCAATCAAATTACTTTTTTGAATCTTTTCTGGGCCCGATCCGCCAACAGCGAATGTTTCATCCATCGCAACTGGGTTTTCGTTTGTTTCTTCAGGACTTTTGTCATGATAATCCACAAAAATTTCAAAATTCAGATTTAGATCCCTATTGCTTGTTATTGCAGATAGCCTTTCTTTAATCGTAGGACCATAGTTGTCTTCAACCCAGTCTGAAATAAATTTATTTGGTGCCAAAACACTGTAGGAAAGCGGGTTTGAGCCGTTATTTTGTTCTAGTGTAAGTGGTGCAATCCATGTAGAATATTCTTCTACTGGCAAATCCCTCTCCAATGTTTTTTTGCATTCTCCCCAAAAATGTAACTCCGTCATGAAAATAGATTATATACAAATCAACAAAGTTATCCACAGTATAAGAACATATTTTTTCTGTGGATAAGTTGTTAATAAATTGTTTTGATTATTTTGCTTGTTTTAGTCTACCAAAAACTCTATCATGCGCACCCCAGTATCTTTATATAGCCATGAAAAGAACATATCAACCAAGCAAAATTAAAAGAGCAAGAACACACGGTTTTCGTTCCAGAAACTCCACCCTGGGCGGTAAAAAAGTTCTGAGCAATAGAAGAAAAAAAGGTAGGCTTTCCCTGACGGTCTAAATGGGCCTCAAACGCTCTATTCCATCTAGAGAAGGCTTCCAAGAAATCTTCTCTAAACCTGACAAAAAGTTTTCTACATCGAATCTCCTTGTTTTAGCAAAAGGCAATGATTACGGCTATGCTAGGATTGGTGTGGCAATAAGAAAAAAAGACACCAAGCTTGCGGTTGATAGAAATAACATAAAAAGAAAAATAAAAGGAAGTTTTCTTGCGAAGGTTTTAGAATTACCACCTCGAGACTTCGTGGTTTATGTAAAATGCAATATGACTGGAAAAGAAGAAGAATTAAAAAAAGACCTGAACAAAGCCTGGGTTAAATTAACTGAAAAATGATCGGTAGTGCGCTAGTTAGAACCATAAAATTTTATCAAAAGTTTTTGAGCCCTTTGCTTGGCCAAAACTGCAGATTCCATCCGACATGCTCTCAGTATGCTATAGATGCTATAACAACTCACGGCCCGGTTCGAGGTTCTTATTTGGCTGTAAAAAGATTGTTGAGGTGTAATCCGTGGGGTGGTTGTGGAGTAGACGAAATACCGAAAGGAGATAAACATGGATGTAATTAAAACAAGCTTAATTATAGGGATAGCTGTCACCTTTTATTATCTTTTATTACAGTGGCCAACAGAAGCTAAAACCTATCAAGAGGAATCAAATTTAGATAGCAAAATAAACACTCTTAACGAAAGTGATCGCTCACTATCAGAACCGTTAACAACTTTTTCAGAACCCTCCGATATTGAAGACGGCATCCCCGCAGCAGTCGGTGAAACATTTGTAATCGAGAACGACGATTTACTATTAAATGTGGATGCGAAGACTGGAAGGTTTGTCTATTCAGAGCTTAAAAATATATCGAAAGAAAAAGATCAAAATTTACCATTCCAAATTTTAGGAAAGACCATAAAAGAAGATAGGCTTGTAGAGAATCTGTATTTTGCTAACAGTGGTTTTTACACTCAAAGCCAAGGCTATCTGGATCCTCAATTTTTCGATATGAGAATAGAAAAAAGGGAGGGCTCTTCAACTACATATTATTTGGAAGGATCATCTGGCGGCCTTAACTTCCAGAGAAAAATTCAGTTCGCCTCATCGGGCTACAGGGTTGATGTAGAAGACACAATCATTTCGGGTTTGGGTGAAAAGATAACTGTAACACCCTACGTAGTTATAGAGAGAGATGACTCAACTCTAGATTCAAATGGGTGGCTATATACCTATTTGGGTCCGGTTTTTTCTTCTACCAAAGACAATTATGAAAAGTATGATTTTGGAGATATAAGAGATTCGTCATATCAAAATAAATCTTTGGGTGGTTGGGTTGCATTAATCCAACACTATTTTCTTTCTGCATGGGTCCCTGATCAAAGTGAAGAGTATTTGTATCAAGCACGATACGGTGATAGATCCGATAGATATTCGCTGGGTTACACTTCAAAAGATAATGTAATTTCCTACGGAGAATCGATAACCACTAAAAATACTCTTTTTGTAGGCCCTAAGCTGCCAGATCAACTAAAAGAAGTTCAGGAAAACCTCGATCTGACTGTTGATTATGGGTTTTTGTTCTTTTTGGGCAAGCCAATGTATTGGCTACTGGAACTTGGAAACAGTATATTTAATAACTGGGGTCTTGCGATTATATTTCTTACTGTTGTGCTTAAAATTGCTACTTGGCCACTTTCAGCGAAAGCATACGTTTCTATGGGGAAAATGAGAGAACTTCAGCCTAAAATGCAACAGTTACAAGAAAAACACGGCGACAACAGGCAAGCTATGAGCCAAGAGCTCATGCAGCTATATCAAAAGGAAGGGGTCAACCCTTTAGGTGGATGCCTGCCAATGTTGCTTCAAATGCCTTTCTTTTTAGCGTTTTATTGGGTTTTAATAGAGACTGTAGAACTCAGACACTCACCTTTTTTCCTCTGGATAGATGACCTTTCGGCTATGGATCCATATTTTATTCTTCCTATTCTTAATGGTGCGGGGATGTATTTATCTCAAAAGCTAACTCCTACACCTCCGAATGCCGATCCAATGCAGGCACAAATGATGAAACTTTTCCCGTTAATGTTTGCAGTCTTGTTCGCATGGTTTCCTTCTGGGTTGGTGCTCTATTGGTTGGTGAATATGGTGATTCAAATCTTCCAACAGTGGTGGTATTCAAGAAAAGCAGCTTAGCTTTTTTTTCTTCGGTATGGTGTGTTGCTGATGGCTGGCAAAACAATTATAGCTCCAGCTTCTGCTTTAGGCAGAGGGGGGGTTTCAGTAATAAGAATGTCTGGCGATCATTCGAAGCAGATTGCAGAGGCCATGTGTGGGTCTCTCGCGGAATCTTGGAAGTTTAAGAAATGTAAAATAAGGTCCTCCGAGGGCCAGGTCTTAGATAGTGGTATGGTGGTTTTTTTTGAATCTCCAAACTCTTACACCGGCGAAGATGTTGTGGAGTTCCATTGTCATGGTAATCCGGCCATTGTAAATCTGATTCTTGAAGATGCCGTCAACAGAGGAGCCAGAGTTGCCGAGCCTGGTGAATTTACAAAAACAGCGTTTTTAAATGACAAGATAGATTTGGCGCAAGCAGAGTCTGTTGCTGACCTTATAAACGCGCAGAGCAAGAGCGCCATCATTGCTGCTGGATCTTCACTTTCGGGTGAATTCTCGAGCACAGTTGAATCAATTGTTGAGGGTCTCATAAAAACTCGAGTTGTTGTTGAGGCTCATATAGACTTTCCAGAAGAAGAGATTGACTCTTTGTTGTTAGAAAAAATTTCTAAAGATCTTCTGGTGTTCTCAAATGACATTAAATCGCTTTTGGTTGATGCTAATAACAGCATGAAACTCAGAGAGGGCTATAGAGTGGCAATTGTAGGTCCACCCAATGCTGGAAAATCCACCCTGATCAATACTATTGCTAAAGAATCGGTTGCTATTACTTCAAATATTCCTGGAACAACCAGGGATTTGGTAAGGGCAGAAGTGGACCTGGGTGGTGTAATCGTTGAGTTTGTCGACACAGCAGGGATGAGGCAAAACCCAGAAAATGCAATTGAAGAAGAGGGTATGCTCAGGTCTCGCGAAGCCATTGAAGGTTCTAATCTTTGTTTGTTAATTCAAGATATCACCGAGGTTCAGCCGTTTGATATTGAGCTAGAAAATAAAATGATCGTTATGAACAAGTGTGACTTGGCTGTCGATCAACTCAAAGAGCAACAAGGGGTGTTTTATGTCTCTTCTTTAACAGGCCAGGGTGTGGGTAGTTTAGTTAAGGAGGTTTTACTGAGGCTTGGTGTAGACGAGGGCTCTGAAACGCCTTTTCTTGCAAGAAAAAGACACAAGGTTTCCATAGAAAACTCTTTGCATTTCTTAAATGTGTCGATAAAAGATTTAGAAGAAAAGACTGGTCTTGAGTTGGTAGCAGAAAGTTTAAGACTAGCACATGAAGAGCTTGGAGGGGTGCTCAGGCCCATGTCTTCGGATGATCTTTTGGGTGAGATATTTTCTGAATTTTGTATTGGTAAATAGTTGTCTATAACCTGTTAAAAGAAAAAAAAGAATTGTGTATGTGTTTTTCTATCCTCAAACTATACATTGATCTCACAGCCCTCAGGGTTGTTTATGAACAACGTTCAGGCTGTCGTTTGTTTTTTTAGTGGCTAGGTTTTTTTGGGTTATACACAGAACGAGGCAAGGTTAATAATAACAAATTAATATAAACTAAAATAAGAAAGGAAAATTTAACTTTTTTTTAAGACTGTGAATAAGTTTGAAGTAATAGTTATCGGAGGTGGTCATGCTGGAGTTGAGGCTGCAGATGTTGCTTCGAGAATGGGTGTTCCGACACTACTTATAACTCATGATTTGTTAAAGATTGGGGAGATGTCTTGTAACCCTGCTATTGGTGGTATAGGTAAAAGCCATCTTGCAAAAGAAGTAGATGCCCTTGGTGGGTTGATGGCAAAGAGCGCAGATAGGGCGGGAATACACTATCGGGTTTTGAATTCAACCAAAGGACAGGCCGTCAGGGCTACACGGGTACAAACTGATAGAGACCTTTATAAACAGGCAATCCAAGACCTTCTGGCGCAATCAAAAAACTTATCAATTGTTGAAGGTTCTGTAACTGATATTTCGATAAAGAATTCTGTAATTCAATCTATCACCACCTCGGAAGGGGAAGAGTATTTCGCCTCTTCCATCATCTTAACTACAGGGACTTTTCTTGGGGGCGTAATGCACACAGGTTTGGCTCAATCTTCCGGTGGAAGGATAGGAGATCCTGCTAGTATAGAACTTGCTCAAAAGCTTAGAGGCCTGAACTTACCCGTCGGAAGA
>CEVN01033682.1_pt1 | contig 26408 bp, 25 predicted proteins | sample 427041 | NCBI WGS metagenome assembly CEVN01 (sample SAMEA2623463, study PRJEB7988) | marine metagenome | biome: marine biome (ENVO:00000447); feature: surface water layer (ENVO:00002042); material: "saline water (ENVO:00002010), including plankton (ENVO:xxxxxxxx)" | depth 5 m
GGCCCAGGATCAATAACAGCGACCTGTCCACGCCCGACTATGTAAGTCCCCGTCCCTGTGAAGGTGAAGCGTCCAGGATTATTTGCAATGACTCTTCTAATTCCCGCCGTGACCTGAACAACTTCTCCGTATTTAGGGTCAATTTCTGTAACATAAGGAATGCTCAAGGTCCCGAACTCCCAAGGTGATCAATTGCATCAAGATAAGTTGGTCGCTCTCCTCCTCCATGAAGAACAATATTTGAACCTGATAACCATCCCGCTTTATGGGAAGCTACGAAAAGGCAGGCGTCTGCGACATCTTGAGGCGAGCCCATGCGGCCTAATGGTATTGTCTCAGCGATCTTTTCAACGGTGTTATCGTCCCCGTAGAAACTTCTGCTTTCCTCAGTTAATACCAACCCTGCGCTAATGGAAACAACACGAATTTCTGGTCCCCATTCAAGAGCAAGCGTTTGCGTGGCATTAATAATTCCTGCCTTGGCCGCCCCATAAGCCACTCCAAAAGGGTTAGGTCGCATGCCACTTACGCTTGAAATGTTGATAATTACCGCCGGGTCTGATGAAGCTCGCATCAAATCACCTGCGATCTGTGAGAAGATGATAGGAGCTATCAAATTTAAATCCACAATGCTTTTTGTGAATTTTTCGCTTGCGCTAGCCGAGTCGGCTGGTGGGGCCCCACCAGCGTTATTGACTAGGATATCTAATTTGCCGTACTTGCTCTCGCAAAGTTCAACTACTTCTTTCATGTCCCCGGTATTACGGACATCACAACTGACAAAGTGTGCTTTTCTCCCTGAGATACTGATATCGGACTCGGGGAGGGTTCGTGCACATACAAGTACCTTCGCCCCTGCTTCAAGGAATGTTTCAGTGATAGCTCTACCGATTCCTCTAGTTCCTCCAGTTACGATAGCTACCTTGTTTTCTAAGCTATTTTCTATACTTTTCACGATTCGCCCTTGAGCTATAAAATAAGTACCTTTACTTATTGTGCCAGATGTTAGTAGTAATTGAGTTAAGGGAAGATTTTATCTAGCCTTATAGGTAAAGAAAAGTGAGACAAAGTGCCTAATAAAGTCCTAACCGAAGAAGAGGTTGTGTCAGAGATACAGGATGGGATGACCATTGGTGTAGGTGGTTGGGGTTCTCGTAGAAAGCCCATGTCACTTATCCGTGCCATTATCCGTGCGGGGCGGAAGGATTTAACCATTGTGAGTTATGGGGGGCCAGAAATTGGTCTTCTAGCAGCGACAGGTCAGTTACGCAGAGCGGTCTATGGGTTCGTATCATTAGATTCAATACCGCTTGAACCGCACTTTCGTGTTGCTAGACAAACGGGGTCAATCATTGCGACAGAATTTGATGAGGGGGCCTTTTATTTGGGATTATTAGCGGCTTCCCACAGAGTTCCTTTCTACCCAACGCGTGCTGGGTTGGGATCGGATATGTTAAAAATGAATCCGGAGTTAAAAGTCATTACATCTCCATACAGCGATGCAGACGGTGAATACGAACAGTTAGTTGCCATACCCGCCTTTGACATTGATGTTTCATTAATTCACATGAATCGTGCCGATAAAGGTGGGAATGGTCAATTTCTGGGTCCAGATCTATTCTTCGATGATTTGTTCGCAATGGCAGCGAAGAAAACATTTATGAGTTGCGAATCAATTATTGATACTGAAGACTTTCTCACGCACGGAAGTGTGCATACTCTAAAAATTCCCAGAATATTCGTAGACGGTGTCGTTGAAGCCCCGCAAGGAGCTCATTTCACTGAATGCCCTCCGGACTATGGGCGAGATGAAAACTTTCAAAAGTTCTATGCTGCAACAGCAAAGGATGAAGAGTTATGGAAGCAGTTCAAATCAAGATTTTTGGATCTCGAAAATCACTCTGAATACCTTAAGTCTCTAGAGTCTTTCAGGGAGAGCCAATGAGGAGAGCAGATATATGTGTAGTTCAAATTGCAGAATGTTTTCGAGATGATGCAGATATTCTCTGCAACCCAATCGGTATCAGCCCCATTATTGGTGGCCGTCTAGCGAAAGCTACTTTTGCAAATGAAGTAGTTATGACAGATGCTGTCTCTGTTCTCGCTGCGAACATTATCCCCTTAGGTGATTCAAGTGCTGAGCGTGTCATAGAATCCTACGTGCCTTACAGAACTATATTTGATATTGTCTGGTCTGGTCGTCGCCATGTAATGATGGGAGCAACCCAAATAGATCAATTCGGGAACCAGAATATCGCCGCTATTGGTGGATATGAAAAGCCGAAGGCTCAGCTTTTAGGATTGCGTGGAGCGCCAGGTAACCTAATCAACCACCGAACCAGTTACTGGGTTCCTAAACATTCAAAGCGAAGTTTTGTCGCAAACGTTGATATTGTCTCAGGTCCTGGTTATGACAAAATGAAAACTTTGGGAGCACCAGCCAATAGATTTCATAATGTGTATCGCGTGGTGTCTAACCTAGGCGTCTTTGATTTCTCAACACCTGATAACCGAATGCAACTGGTATCTGTTCACCCTGGGGTAGAAATTGAGCAGATCTTAGAAAACACAGATTTTGAAATTGAGGTTCCCGAAAAGATCGAAGAAAGTAGGTTACCCACTGATTCAGAAATTGAAATAATACAGCTAATAGACCCTGAAGGCGCGAGATATTCAGAGGTTAATGATGAGTGAATATCACCCAAAGTTAAAAACGCCGTTTTGTGAAAAATTAGGGGTAGATTTCCCTGTCATTCAGACTGGGATGGGATGGGTCTCAACAGCAAAACTAACCGCAGCTACATCCTCTGCCGGAGCGATTGGTTTTTTGGCTACAGCAACCCAAACATTTGAAGAGATGAAACAGTCGGTCAAAGAGATCAAAGAAATAACCGACAAACCATTCGGCATTAATGTAAGAACTGACTCAACAGATATTGATGAGCGACTTACTTGGGCAATTCAGCAAGGTATTAAAGTCGTTTCCTTCGCACAGGCACCAAATCCGGAAATGGTAAAAATGTTATCCGACAGCGGGGTGATAACAATTCCTACCATAGCCGCCCGTAGGCATGCCGAAAAGGTAGCAGAATGGGGCGTAGACGCTGTGATCGCACAAGGACAAGAAGGCGGAGGCCACACAGGCGAAGTTCCGACAGCAGTGCTCATACCTCAAGTAACGAAAGCTGTTGATATTCCTGTCTTTGCAGCCGGTGGTATTACTGACGGAAGAGGTTTAGTAGCTGCACTGGCGTGGGGAGCTCAAGGCATAGCAATGGGAACAAGATTTCTATTATCAAAAGAAAGCGAAGTTCCAGAAGCTATTAAACAAGCATATTTTGATGCTGGTGTAACGGACACAGTGAGAACGCGTTCCGTAGATGGGGTGCCTCAACGTGTTATTAGATCCCAAATGGTCAAAGCCCTTGAAAAGAATAGAATTCTTAAGTTTCCTACAGCATTAAAAAATGCTCTTAAGTTTCGACACGCAACCGAGGCATCAATATCTGATTTACTGACGGAAGCACTCGCAATGAAGCGGAATCAAGATATGACATGGGCACAAGTTTCACTGGCAGCAAATGCTCCCATGCTTACCAAAGCGACAATGGTTGACGGTAACACTGAAATAGGAATTATGCCGACTGGTGTTGGGCTAGGAGTTATTACCTCCGCACCTTCGGTCGAAGATATCGTCAGCGAGATCATGAGTGAAGCATCAGAATGCTTGCATTCACTAGCAGATAACACAGTTCGGTAGGGAAGATGGATCTTGCCTTTTCCACTTCTGAGATTGAGTTTCGTGATGAAATCCGAACGTGGCTAAATGAGCATAAGCCAAGCGAAAAGTGGCTTGCGATGGACACTGAGATTGGTTTTGAACAGCATCGAACATGGGAACACAAACTTTTTGAATCAAAATGGTCTGTGCCTAACTGGCCTAATGAATACGGAGGTCGGGACTGCTCTTTGATTGAATGGCTTCTTTTCGAAGAAGAGTATTATCTTTCTGGAGCACCCGGTCGGGTTAATACTAATGGCATCACATTGCTCGGGCCAACACTTTTTGAATGGGGAACGCAGGATCAGAAAGATAGATTCCTTCTTCCCATGGCAGAAGGAAAAGAGATATGGGCGCAAGGATGGTCGGAGCCGAATACAGGAAGTGACCTTGCAAGCCTTTCAACAACTGCAATTAAGGACGGAGATAACTATATTCTTAATGGGCAAAAGACCTGGTGTTCAAGAGGAGCATGGGCTGACTGGATTTTCTGTATCGTCCGAACTGACCCTGAAAGCCAAAGACATAGCGGATTAAGTTACCTGCTTGTTCCAGCCGATGCACCAGGCATAACAAGGCGGCCAGTCTCTCGGCTTGACGGCGAGCCAGCATTCGCCGAAATATTCTTTGACGACTGTCAAGTAAGCACTGAAAATTTGCTCGGCGGTGAAGGGGAAGGCTGGAAAGTAGCTATGGCTACCGCCAGCAGCGAAAGGGGTCTGAATCTCCGAGCACCAGGTAGATTTCTAGCTGCTGCAAATCAACTTGTGAACTTATATAAAAGACTTATTAGAGAGAATAAAAAGATACCTCCAGAATTATTCAATAAAATTGTTGATGGTTATACCGCAGCACAAGCCTACAGATGGCAAGTCTTTTCGAAAGCATCGTCTCTTATGCATGGAGAGACTATGGGCGCAGAAGCAAGTTATATGAAAATATTCTGGTCAGAGTTAGACGTTGATCTTCACGCAACAGCGTTGGAACTCCTTGCGGAAAGGGGAGAGTTACTAGCTTCAGCTCCTGATGCAATCGCAGAATATGACTGGATGAGCGGTTACCTATTTTCATTATCCGGACCTATTTACGCCGGCACGAATGAAATTCAAAGAAATATTATTGCTGAGAGAGTACTGGGACTCCCAAGAAAATGAGATTAAGACTAAAAACTACAACGCTAGCTAAAACAATGACAGTCCTGCCGGAAAGCAGCGGATATGGACTTTAGATTCACAGAAACACAACGCCTCTTCGCAGGTGCTGTCGGTGAACTGCTCAATAAAGAATGCACCCCTGCGACTTTGCGAGCAATGACTGAAGGTAGCCATAGTTCAATTCAAACGCTATGGGACAGTCTTTCCAATATGGGTGTTATAGGTATGACTGGTCCTGAAGGATATGGAGGGTTAGGCATGTCCGATCTTGATCTTGTTCTAATAATGGAGGAAATGGGACGTGTAGCATGCCCTGAGACAGTCATTGAACAGACCTGCATAGGTGTTCCTATTCTCTGCAATGTAGTTGAAGGTGCAGTTGACGAAGAGTTAATAAAAAGCTTAGTTAGTGGTGAACAAAGATTGTCAACAACGCTGGGGTCTGCGTATGCATTGGCGGCTGACAGTGCTGACTATTTACTTCTTGAAAATAACAGTGAAATCTACCTTGTTCCATCCTCTGAAGTAGAGATGGTGTTACAAGAGTCTGTTGACGAAACACGTCGACTATTCTCAATTCAGTGGGAACCAACTAAGCACACCTTGGTAGAAGCTGACCCTAATATAGTTCGCAAATCTCTTTTAAGTGCTGTAACTGCTACAGCAGCTCAATCCTTGGGGGTAGCGATACATCTGTTAGAAACAACTATTAGTTATGTGAAAGAGCGAGAACAATTTGGAAAACCTGTTGGTGCAAACCAAGCAATAAAACATCATCTAGCAGATACCGGAAAGGCTATTGAGTTCGCTCGTCCAATGGTCCATAGGGCGGCGTGGGCACTTTCAGTTTCAGACCCTGAAGAGCAGGTTGCGGTTTCAATGAGTAAATACCTTGCATCCAAAGCTGTAAATCATGCATGCAGAACCGCACTACAATGTCACGGGGCAATTGGCTACACAATGGAATATGATTTGCAAATTTGGTTAAAACGCGGGTGGGCTCTCGCAGCGACAAGGGGTGATGCGATTGCGCATATTGATGTGATTGGGCAAAACATACTCAACGAAGAACATGATCTAGCCAATGGATAAGGAATCGTTACACGCCGCAAAGAATTTACGCAGGTCCTTTCATGCTCTCGCCAGAAAAGTTCTTAATCACAACGTCTCTCGCCAGAAATTAGACGAAATAGCAGAGAGACTTGAAAGTTTCCAAAATGAAATAGCTACTGCAGAAATACCGAAGTGGTGGGAGCCGGAATCCGGTTCGGGTGAGTTGAGATCAAGCACATACAGAAACCGATCACTGTATCAGGGGCCCTACCATCTATTTTCTCCTGACCTAGATTGGAAAGAGCATACTGGGCCCAATGGGGAAGAGGGTTTTAAGTTTCACGTTACCCTATCTGACCTTTACGAGGGGCCCCCACTAGCGGTGCACGGAGGTTTTATCGCAGGGCTTTTTGATGAATTACTTGGGGCAGTCCAATCATTAAGTCAAACTGGAACCGGGTACACCGCAAAATTAGAAATTAAATATCGATCTCTCACCCCAATTGATGAAGAACTTGTTTTCGCTGGCTGGATCTTGGAATCATCAGGTAGGCGCATAACAGTCAGAGGACAGTGTTCTCACGGAGAGAAAATATGCTCGGAGGCTAGTGCCCTCTTCCTCAAGCCAAATGGGAAATGATTATTTGATGCCTAATATTCTCTTTCTATGCACAGGTAACGCAGCCAGATCAGTTATGGCCACAGTCATGATGCGTTCTGAGCGTCCTGAATACAGTATTAGAGGGGCTGGGACGTTCTCAATATCTGGCCTCCCTATGAGTCAGCGGACTCGAGCGGCGCTAGCTAAATTCAATTTATCTGATCCTGACCACAAGAGTCACCAACTTGAAGAACAGGATTGTGAGTGGGCTGATTTAATTATAATTTTCGAGCGAGAACATCAGGAATACATCTCAAGGCATCACACCAATTCACTCTCAATAGTCTCGTCTCTTCCGAGAATAAGCAAAGAACTTGAGAAAACAAGTGAAAGCTTTGACATTCGCATAGAGAAATTAAATCTAATCGAAAAGAAATTTGAACAATGGGAAGAAGTGATAGACCCAGCGGGGGGAGACCAAAACATATTTGATTCCTGTGCCCGGGAGATAAGTTCACTAATACACGAACTGGCATTGAGGCTCTAATGGAAACGGAGATTCCAGATTCTCTTCAGCCGATAAGGGAACGAGCTATCAACCGGCCAAAATATAGAGGACTGCTTCACAGCTATTTCTTCTTTATTTCTATTCCCGCTGGAATAATCTTAGTTATCACCGCACCCTCATCATCAGGAAAGTTTGCTGCGTTCATATTTGCGTTCGGCATCACTGCAATGCTAGGAATCAGCGCATTATTTCATAGAACAAACTTCACAGACTCTGAGTGGATGCGGTTTAGGAGGCTGGATCACATTGGGATTTACTTATGCATTGCGGGCGGGTATACGCCGATAGCTATGGTTGCGGTAGATGGTTGGGTTCAGAAGACACTACTTATCACAGCATGGGTAAGCGTTGCGTTAGGAACTACTATTCGATTTCTACCTTTCGACCCTCCTTATGGTCTCATGAATGGTTTATTTTTATCAATGGGCTGGGTAGCGGTGTTGGCTATTCCTCAACTAATTGGTTTCCTTGAATTTGAATGGCTTCTACTTCTTGGAATAGGAGGGGTGCTATACACAATCGGCGCATTTATTGTCGGTTTGCGACGCCCAGATCCGTGGCCTGAGATTTTCGGATACCATGAAATTTGGCATGCAATGGTTGTGGCTGCGGCAACACTGCATTACTGTGTGATGGCTTTTGGTATCATCCCTCACGCCTAGGTTTCAGTAATTTCAGAGTGCGAAAGTAGTACAGTAACACAAAGAAAAGAAAGAGCTACAAGATAAATGACATTAGGACCACATCCAAAGCCTTGGCCAAGCGGTCCTGAATATGACGTCAAATTACTTGAAGAAGGTGACACTCGAAACGTAGTTGATAAATACCGATATTGGAGTCGCGAAGCCATCATTGCTGACTTAGATCAGTCTCGTCACTCCTTTCATATTGCAATTGAGAATTGGGAACATGATTTCAATATTGGAACTGTTGTTCGTAACGCAAATGCTTTTTTAGCTCGAGGCGTGCACATAATAGGTAAACGTAGGTGGAATAGGAGAGGTGCAATGGTGACTGACCGCTATCAGCACATACACCATCATCCGACCGTGGAAGATTTCATTCGGTGGGCAGACAATGAATCCTGCACCGTCATTGGGATTGATAACATCACTGGTTCCGAACCGATTGAAACGTCTAAGATGCCCAAAAACTGTGTTCTAGTATTTGGGCAAGAAGGGCCTGGACTCAGTGATGAAATGATCGAAGCATCAACGAAAATACTCGCAATTACGCAATACGGGTCAACAAGATCAATTAATGCCGGAGTCGCGAGTGGTGTAGCGATGTACGAATGGCTCAGACAACATTCACTAGATTGAGACTATTGCAAAGGGGGGAAAGATCCTTGCATGTAAGCCTGTTCCTCAATTTTCTTTTCAATACGCCAGCCATCGTCGGTTTTGACACAAAAATCGTTATACCATCCTCCGACGATAAATACGTGGAGGTTTTCTCCCTTGGGATCATAAAACCCATCAGCGTTTATAGGAACTCCAACCGGATTATGGAACATAGTTCTGCATTTTGCAGAATCCCCATGGTATTCAATAAATGACTTGCCGATCATATGCTGTGTCATCGGAAACATAGATAAATTCTTCTGAAGCCATTTCTTGATAGTAGGGTAGTCGCCTTTCCCATCAGGGCCACCCGAACTTTCGTAGTCTAAGAATGCGCCTTCTGTAAAGACTTCGTCGAGCATATTCCAGTCTTTGTTGTCTATCGCTTCGACATATTTAGTCATTAACCGTTCGATCTCAAAATGATCATTTATCTCATCAATATTCATATGTCCCTAAACTATTCGACTTTCGCTATCGCCCCAATACTCATCACGTAGCAGTCGTTTATAAAGCTTTCCAGTAGGGTGCCTTGGAAGTTCATCTCGGAAGTCAATGCTTCTTGGGCACTTCACTTTTGCGAGTTGTTCTTGACAATAAGACAGAAGCTCTCTTTCAACTTCTGGTGATGCTTGATCGGGGTTAATAAGTTGAACGACTGCTTTGACCTCTTCACCTAAATCGTCGTTGGGAACTCCGAAAACCGCAACGTCGAGAACTTTCTCGTGCATTGTTAAGACATTCTCGGCCTCTTGAGGGTAGATATTAACTCCTCCCGAAATGATCATAAAAGCTTTCCTATCTGTTAGGTATAAGAAACCATCTTCATCAATTTTTCCGATATCACCTAAAGTCGACCAGCCATTATTTAGCTTCGCGCTTTCAGTCTTTTCCGGGTCATTGTGGTATTCAAAATTGCCATCACTTTCAAAGTAAACTCCTCCTATCTCTCCGACTGGAAGCTCAGCTCCGTCATCATCAACAATGTGTAATATCCCCAATATTGCTTTTCCTACCGTTCCTTCATGACTTAGCCAATCTTCACTGTTGCAATAGCAGAATCCATTACCCTCGGTGCCGGCATAGTACTCATGAATAATTTTTCCCCACCACTCAATCATTTGCTTCTTCACTGGAATTGGGCATGGTGCTGCGGCATGGACCACAGACTCAAGCGAGGAGACATCGAAAGCTTCGCGCTCGGTTTTATCTAGCTTTAACAGTCTGACGAACATTGTTGGAACTACTTGCATAAATGTTGCTTTATATCGCTGGATACTTTGAAGAAGCTCTAGGGGGTCGAATCTCGGCATCACAATTACGGTTCCGCCAATCTTGTGTATTCCACGACAGAATCGAAGTGGTGCAGCGTGATACAAGGGAGCTGGAGATAGGTAAACAGTGTTTTGATTAGCGCCAAATAAAAGACCAAGTAAGGCCGTAACACCATCTGTATCTCCCAGAGCGGTGTCCGGCAATGGAACTTTGACCCCCTTTGGGCGTCCAGTTGTACCAGATGAGTAGAGCATGTCAGCGCCCTCAACCCTTGGTCCGGCAGGCGTAACTGGCTGTTCTGCTAATAGGCCTTCCAGTTGATCGTAGCCATCAATATTTCCTCCCACACTAAGTCGCAAAAAAACATTTGGTATATCGTCTTCTAACTCGATAGCTTCCTCTGCTTTGTAAGTGGAGGTAATGAAAGCGCCAGCACCGCAATCGTTAATGATATAAGCCATCTCAGGTGCCGTAAGCCGAGAGCTTATCGCTGTGTAATACAAGCCTGCATAGTGGGCGCCCCAACAGATGGATAAAAATTCCATACGGTTTTCAAGGCATAATGCGACATGGTCGCCGGGTTTTAACCCAGCTGCCTGAAATAGGTTTGCCATTCTTTCTGCATACTCATGAAGTTCAAGGAATGACATCGATTCACCTGTATCAGACATGATTATCGCAGGTTTATCTGGGGTCGATTTTGCTATTTCACCAGGGTACATTATTCCTCCTTTATCCTTTGAGTGATGCTAAGTGACCCAAAATAGTCTTGCAACATGAAGACAAGGAAAGAATGCGCATCAGATAGTAAAGGATCGTGGCCAATCGTTTGGACGAATTAAAGCATCTGAACCGCCATCAACATAAACTAGCGATCCACACATGAAATCTGCAGCTGGGGAAAGCATCATAGCTATCCATTTAGCTATGAGCTGAGGAGAGCCAAAGTCTCCGACAGGAATCGGTAACTGCTCAACAGCAGGCCCAAATATAGGATCTTTTATACTGTTTTTGAGCAACGGGGTCATGATTGCTCCTGGACAGATAGCGTTTAAACGAATTCCATTTCCTGCCCAATCTCCTGATGGTGCATTTACGCGAACATATCTAGCAACCGCTAATTTAGATGCTGCATATGATATTGCCATATCCAGTGGGCTATCAAGCGCATCAAGGAGTTCATAGGCTGTTGGCTCGTCACGAGCTAGACAGGAATTAACAAGCTCATCGGGAATATTTGGAGTAATCGTAGTTGAGTTCGAGGATACAGCTACAACGTATGAGTTCTCATTGCCTTTGGCTAAGGCATCTTTCAGCCCCTCTAAAAGTTCCATCGTGCCAAACCAATTAATTGAAAGCATTAGTTTCGGGTTGAAGGGAACTGAAACACCAGCACACGTCACTAACCCATCAAGTTTGCCTCCAGCCATTTCAAGCGTTGCATTAATTGCTTCCTCCCTTCCTTCAGATGTCCCCAAATCAGCTTCAATCTCTGCATCTCGGATATCAATGCCAATAACGTCTGCAGATCGAGATTCCATCAACTCTCGGGTTGCAGCCCCGATGCCCGATGCAGATCCCGTTATTGCTATAGTTCCCAAAATCCCTCCCTTGGCTATTTATAACTTTAGACTCAACTAAATTTCACCGCATATTGTGTAATTCTTTCTCTAAAGAAGCAAAATGAATATGTGGCTGAAGAAGATTCAAATAAATCTGGTTCACCAGATAATTCACGGGTAAAGCAGAACCCATGGGAATCAGTCATGCCAATTGTTTTGTTTATCATCTTCAACAGACTGCTGGGTTTGGCACAGGCCATTGTCGCAGCAACGGTTTGGTCTGTTGCAATCTCCATCCGAAGGTATCGAAACGGACATCCTATTGGAAAGTTTATACCTATAGTGACGGCAGGGATTGTAACCAGAGGAGTCATAGGAATAATTACTGACAGCGAAGCTGTATATTTTGGAATTGGAATTGGGACTAAAGCTTCTGTAGGAATTGGACTTATTTCTACAGCGTTACTATCTCGTGGTTATTTGACAAAGCAGATCAAGAAATTTATCTATTCCAATAAATTCAGTACAGATCATCCGGCTTTCCAAAAAGGAGTTAACCGAGTCGCCTACATATTAGGACTTGCATTACTAATAAGTTCTGGTTTCGATATCTGGCTGTACAACAATGCTTCGGTCGATGGTTATTTGATTATTAGATTCTTCGTGAATTGGGTGTACACAACAGCGGTGATCATATTAGTCGCCTATTATTTGGAACGTGAGTGGGGGAAAATTGTTGGTTTTCCAGGAATTTCTAGTCTCCTAAAGGGTGAATTGGAAAAGGATAGTTAAAGCTTTGGAGTTGGCATGAAAAAAGATTTAGAAAATTTTGGAGTTCTCATCACTGGAGGGGGGACTGGTATCGGAAAGGCTTGCGCGGCTGAAATGTACTCTCATGGGGCGCTTGTGACCATATGTGGACGGACCGAAGAGAAATTGAAACAATCTGTTCAAGGAATAGTTGAAAGCCAACAAAAGGGCGGAGCAATACAATATGTGATTTGTGACGTAACCGATGAAGATCAGGTCCTCAAGACTGTTTTAGCTGCTGATGAATTTGGTAAGGGGCTTGACGGAGTTGTTGCAAATGCAGGAGGGGGAGGAGCAATAGTTCCGTACCACATGCAAAAGGCGGAAGAGTTCTCGAGAGTTTTAAACTTGAACGTCCTTGGCACGATGCTTTGCATCAAGCATGCTGTTCCAATGTTGCGAAAGTCTGACAAAGCTTCATTTGTGGGGATGTCATCTATAGCAAGTCATTTAACCCATCTTTGGTTCGGGGCGTATCCTGCCGCCAAAGCTGGTATTGAAGCAATCATTCGGAATGCGGCTGACGAGTATGGGCCAGCAAATATTCGCTTTAATGCAGTTCGTCCAGGTTTTATTGAGACTGAGATTATGGAAGGCATTCCTAGAGATAGTGAGATATTCAACAGCTATATAGAAAACACGCCACTTGGAGACGTTGGCCAACCATACGATGTCGCTGCACTTGTAAAATTTCTCTTGAGTCACGAATCAAGGTGGATCACTGGTCAGTGCATAAATGTTGACGGTGGGCATTCATTAAGAAGAGGGCCTCAATTCACGCAGTTTTTAGGCAACTTTTCTGATGATGAACTTCATGGAGAGCTTCCATAATGTCTCATAGGTCATTAGGGACAGGCTCCGTATCGCTTCGTCTCTATGCATCCGAGGGGACATCAGTTCAGCAGGTAAACCAAATGAGAGCAGAGGCCCAACTTGCCGAGGAAGTTGGCTATGACGGAGTCATGGTCAGTGAACATCATGCAGGGTTTCCTGGATACTTACCCAACCCGCTTCAGCTCAGCGCGTTTCTTTTAGCAGCGACTGAAAAAATATGGGTTTCTCCTTGCCCGCTGCTACTCCCAACTAAACCACGTGCCATGCTTGCAGAAGAAATAGCTTGGCTATCCAGCGCTTACCCACATCGAGTCGGAATAGGTTTTGCAGCTGGTGCGCTTCCAGTTGACTTCGAACTTGCAGAAGTTCCATTTGATGAAAAGAATACTCGATTCAAAAGCAGTCTTCCTTGGATCGTGAATACTCTCCGAGGAATAGCTGAAGAACCAATTGCAAAAGATCTCGCTATACAGCAATGCAAGCTTCAGCCAATTCCAATTGCAATAGCAGCACAGAGTGCTGAAGCATGTAGAAGAGCTGCGAAACTTAATGCAGGAATCCTCTTTGATTCACTTCAATCTCCTGAAGTTTCCAACAAGCTATCATCTGCATATCGAGAGGCTGGAGGAAATGGACCAGTCATACTAATCCGTCGTGTTTGGATAGGAAGCCCGCCAGCATCAAAGATCCAAGCTCAAATGGAGCACTACCATAGCTACGCAAGTGATCAGGCTAAAAGTAATTGGATTCAGGGAGATAGTACGGTACTCGGCCAAAATGGTGCTCAAGCAGCTGAGCGTTTAATTAAAATACTGCATGACTCCGGGTGCGATACAGTCAACATACGCGTACATGTTGCTGGGCTAGAGGCAAATCAAATAAGTGAGCAACTGGAAAAGCATAAAGATGATCTAGTTCCCTTGTTGAAATCTGCTCTCAGGCCTAGTTAGTCTCTGGGGTTAAATCCATAGGGCAAGACGCTAAACCATAAACAAAAGCATTAGGCATCTCTACAGGGTCACCAGCAAGAGCAAAGCTCTTTACACGGTTAATTAGTTGCTCGTAGAAGAGCTTTATTTCGAGACGAGCTAAAGAAGCACCTAAACAGAAGTGAGTGCCAAAGCCAAAAGCAATATGGTGGTTTGGGTCTCTGGTCACGTCAAGTAGTTCAGGGTTATTAAATTTTTCTGAATCCCTATTTGCTGAAGAATACATAAGTACGACTTGGTCTCCCTTGCGTATCGTTTTGCCATGTATGAAGTAATCCTCTGTAGCGACACGGCACATATTGTGAATAGGGGTTACGTATCGAATAAATTCCTCTACGGCAATTTCAAGATCTGAACCTTTCTTTAGGAGCTCCCACTGAGTGGGTGAGTTAGCAAGATGAAGCATCGATCTCGCAATCACTGTACGGGTTGTTTCCGCTCCTCCATCAAGTAACAATAAACAATCACTTATTATTTGATCCAGACCAAAATCTGAACCATCTTTTAAACCTTCAGATTCGGCCTCAATCCAAGCTGACATTATGTCATCTGAGGGATTTATCTTCTTCTCAGAATAAAGTTTCATGCAGGCCTCCACGAACTCAAAAACTGCTTTGGTTCCCTCTTCGTTTTGATAACGAGGTCCGCCGCCTAAAGCGATCGTTTCTTCAGACCACCTATGAAGTGAGGGCCAAAGATCGTCAGGGAACCCAAGTAGATGCCCAATCATCATGGCTGGAAGAGGAGCAGCGAGTTCACCAACAATATCGGTCGGTCTTTCATTGGACAGTGCATCATCAAGAAGGCGCTCCACTGCACCTGTAATATGTGGCCTCCAAGAATTTACTGAGCGAGGAGTGAATCTTCTAGAAACCAGTAATCTACGAACATTGTGTTGAGGATCATCTAATCCAATTATTGATGAATCCGCAGGCAGGTTAGGACGATATCCGCCCTTCTCCTTATCTGAATTGATGAAGACTGCTTTATTTTTTTCAATTTCTACAATGTCGTCATACCGAGAGATACCCCATATCTGATTGTTGGCATCCCAATGGATAGGATCTTCTTCTCGCATCCATTGATATGTCTCATAGGGATTATTCGTATAGAACTCACCATCAAGGAGATCGATTGATCTATCAGTCACGGAAACACAGTACCCTGTATCTACAAACATCGCCTCATCGGTCCTGAAAACTCACCCATGGAACTCCCAAATCATGGCAAGAGACGATAGGTTGATGATATGTCAATAGGTATAGATTTGGAACGATTCGGCCTCCTTCAAGCTGTAGTTGATGAAGATAATTACAAAAGCTCGGTAAGTAGATTTCAAGAAGAGAATATCTTGCTCCCTACCTTCGAAGAACTGGCGGACCCTACTAAGATATCCGATTCTGTGAATGAGGCACTCAAGCAAATAGACCCCAACGAAGCTCACCCTTTAAACCTTTTCAGGGTCCATTGGTACAATGAATATGGAGCAAGGGGAACCGTAGATGTCCCGCAACATATTGTCCTTCCATCGGAGCTAACAGGGGTCGACGCAAAAATCGTATTGGCTTTTGGGAACCGATTTCCCATGATCACAGCTCATAAAGTCCTAGCTGCCTATTCCTGCTTTGCGCCACGTGTTATAAGTGGGCAATTTAATCCGGCTCACCATCGAGCCATATGGCCATCTACAGGCAACTTTGCCAGGGGGGGAATAGCGATATCTACTTTAATGCGAAGCCGTGGAGTAGCTGTTTTGCCAGAGAACATGAGCCAAGAACGCTTCGATTGGTTAGATAAATGGGTTATGAACCCAGACGACATCATTCGAACACCTGGGTCGGAAAGTAATGTCAAAGAAATCTATGATGCATGTAACGAACTTGAAAAAGATGAATCAAACTTTATCTTCAACCAGTTCTCTGAATATGCAAATCATATTGGTCACTATGCAGTAACGGGTAGGGCATTAGGTCATGTATTTGAAACTCTTAAAGCTAATCAACCACAGCTAAACCTCGCTGCCTGCACATTTGCTTCCGGGTCGGCAGGTACACTCGCTGCCGGTGACAGGCTAAAAGATGATTATGGTGCAAAGATTACCGCCGTAGAGGCACTTGAGTGCCCGACAATGCTTTACAACGGGTATGGAGAACACAACATACAGGGGATAGGAGATAAACATATACCTTTGATCCATAATGTCATGAATACAGATATTGTTGCCGGAATATCTGATGCAGCTACAGATGGGTTGAACCTCGTATTTACAACCGATAGCGGAAAGGAATACCTAAAGTCTGAACATCAGGTTCCAGCGGAAATTGTAGATAATCTTAGGCATTTGGGGTTCTCTTCTATCTGCAACATGATGGCCTCTATCAAAACTGCTAAAGAGTTGAACCTAGGTCCCAACGACGTAATCATGACGGTTGCAACAGATGGATCCGAACTTTATGAAAGCGAAAAAGCTCATTTGATGAGCGATAAGTACCCCGATGGATTCACTGCTAAAGATGCACATGAGATTTTTACCACTCACGTTGTCAATGCAGATTCGCAACACTTAGAAATTCTCAATGATGTCGGAAGAAACCGGATCTTTAACCTCGGCTATTACACATGGGTTGAGCAGCAGGGTATTCCCGTAGAAGATTTTGACGCAAGGCGATCACAAGAATTTTGGAATGAATTGCATAAGTTTCCACCCATTTGGGATGAAATGATTCGCGATTTTAATGCGCAAACTGGCGTGTCGGCCTAACGTGGACTCATATCACGACAGCAACACTTCTTGGATACTGACACCAGACACGGCAGAGTGGCCTGACAAAGGTGACGAAGAGTTGAATCCTTACATTCGGTGGCGAAAAATGTTGTGGTCATGGCATAAAGCAATTGATCGTGGGTGGAAAGACGAAGAATTCGTATCCTTAGTGAAGGAAATAGATGATGCTATCAAAAGCACTACTAAATCAAACTTCACAATAACACCCACTGGAATCTGGGAAAATGCTTCAGACCTGTTACCTGACTTTGTGCTTTGGAAAGACGAGACGCAAAATGTAGGTGGCTCCCATAAGGCACGTCACCTGATGGGGTTACTACTCCACCTTGCTGTCGATTCGATTGAAGAGAGTAAAAGACTTGCAATATCATCATGCGGGAATGCGGCAATAGGGGCAGCGACCGTAGCGCGAGCTGCTGGGCGTCCGATAGATGTGTTCATTCCTACATGGGCAAATGCCACAATTGTTTCAGAGTTGGAATCTCTAGGAGCTCAAATCCATGTTTGTGAAAGAAAGAAAGGTCAGCTTGGAGACCCATGCATGATTGAATTCCAGAAGGCAATTGAAAGTGGTGCTCTACCATTTGGAGTTCAAGCCACAGAGAACATACTTACTCTTGATGGTGGGCGAACAATAGGGTGGGAATTAGCTGAAGTGCTTGAAGAAAACCCTGTTGATGATCTATTTATTCAAGTAGGTGGGGGAGCACTCCTAACCAGTTGCGCAATAGGGCTGTTCGAAGCAGCACGATTTAAAAGACTTTCAAAAGTGCCCAGAATTTGGGCAGTTCAAGCTGAGGGGTGCGCCCCATTTGATGCAGCTTGGGAAAAGATACCTATAGAAAAGCCCATCGTCGAAGTACTTAAGTACTGCCAAGAGCAACAGTCTGAACTTATGAAACCATGGGCTAACCCAACAGGCTTAGCGACTGGCATTCTTGATGATATTACTTACGACTGGATGGGAGTTGTGCGTTCATTGCTACTTAGTAACGGCGGTAGTGTAGTTGCGAGCGAAGAACAAGTAACGCAGGCAAGCGAACTTGTTCCAAGTTTAGGAATACAAACTGAACCCACGGGAGCTGCTTCTGTAGCAGGAGCGATCAATTCATTTGAATCAGGCCAAATAGATGGTCAAACAACAATCGCAGTCTTATTAACCGGGAAAGACCGAAGTATTAGTCAAGGCTCTGATTAACAATCACATTATCCCTGCGACCTAATGTCATCCAGATTTGACCAGGGGGGATAAGCATGGGAGAACCGTCTTCTAGTGTCAGAGAAAACCATTCTCGCTCGCTAGATCTTGACCAATTACCTTTTTGCATTTTCCCTCCGTGGAAAACCCATGCAGTACCAGATCCAACAGTTTCGGCGACAGGAACATTAGATCCAGATTCACAGCCATAACAAGTAAGAAAATAAAGAGTCTCAAGCATGATAAGGGTGTCCGCAGAAATTCTATGAGCGTTGTTATTAGGGTCTAAGTAATAATGAGGCTGACCTATGGTGCTCTTTTCATAATGGAATTCTTCCTCGTTCCAATACCAAGAAGTCGTGTAGTCAAACCAATATTTAAGAAGTATTTCCTCCGCTACAGCCGCATCACTAGGCATATCTCCGAACTCCCAAAGTGGGCTTAAAGGAGTTGAATAAGTTCCTCGAGTATCAAGGGTTCGTAACGAATTCGTGTCGCCATACAAATTCCAAGGTCGCGGTCTTGCAGATATGCGGAAAGACCCAGGTGGTTCAATAAACCATCGGGCAGTAGAAGCATCTCCGATAGCTTGAATCCAGTCCTGTCCACCTGAATTTACAAATGTTGAAGCCCACGAGTTCTGAAGTGCAAAGTCAGTTGGCCTCATAGATCGAATAGGTCCAACGAAGTCAGTATCAGAAGCTTGAAAAACAGCTAAATATCTGGTGATGCCTTCGACCCAGACTTCAATCATCATATCTGTTAGCTCAATTCCAGATTGTGGTCGAGCCTCTTCATGGTTATCGACTTTGATCACCAATATTCTTCTTGAAAGACTCTCATCATCAACGGCCAATCCATTAAAAGGTGACCGCGTGATGCCATCTATTTCGCCTTGTTCAAAGATCGTCGGTGTCGGGGTTGGAATTGGAGTAGGCGATGGTGTCGGAACCGGTGTTGGTGTTGACATCGGCGTGGGTTTGACTGTAGGGGTCGCTGGCTGCATAGTGACTTCTTCAGTCACTTCAATGGGCGCTAGTGTCGGTTGATTGGAATTGGAACAAGCCATAACTCCTGTGAGGAGAACAACTACAGAACCAAGAGCTACCAGGTATTTGAAAAGTACTAGTGGCCGGAGAGCATATGGGGAGTTGGAGTGCACAGATGGATAGTAGAGGACAATTCCATATTTTTAATGTCATTAATGGGATTATCAGTCGCCGATTTCAGCAGGACCGAAAAGCGGATCATTACCACGTATCGCCCCCCATCGGCGCGTACCGTACTCAAAGTGCCACCACTCACAATTTAGAACTACGAAACCGGCTTCAGTCATGGACCAGTAAAGCCACCTCCGTAAATCTCTATCAATGCTTTTCTTAGTCTCTAATGCGTCAGCAGCCGCTAAATCGGTGAAATCATCAAAACCCGTACCTAACCCAAGAGGGATCCCGTGAAGTGTGAAGCTACAGTCAACTGTCCCGCCAGATAAGTGCGGTGGGCAAAGTCGGGGTTCTCTATTAGCAGGCGACACAAAACCTTCAGGCAGAATTGGATCCTTGTAGGCTGCATTAAAAAGCTCTGCTTGGAGATCTAATGGTCGCCAAGCATCGAAAACGCATAAACCCCATGGCTCAGGAAGTGAATCAACGATTTTGCATAGGAGAGCATTTGCCTCCGGACGTAACCAGGTCCCATTTTGGGCATTAACCCAACCTGCGTCTAGATAACTTTCGATGGTCTTGATCCGAGGGTGTTCAACCTTTTCTACGTTCCCCAAAATATCCGGAGCATCAGGAAAATTTGATGGCTCTACAAGATTTGGCATGGGATCTGTCTCTGGTGGAAAAATTCCGAATCTTTGACATACCTGCTCGCCGGATTCCGTGAGCAGTGGATCATTGAAATAAGGCATGAAATGAAGGTACATCAAATGTGAGCGCACGACAGATCAAAAAACAAAGATTCGTTTAAGCGAGAACCGCAAAGAGTGTAGGCTATCCACAAGGACTGGGTACGGGTGATTGTTTTTTATGTATGATGCTGAAGCGATTGTAATAGGAGGAGGCCATAATGGGCTTATCTGCGCTGCATATCTAGCAAAAGCAGGCGTAGACACAATTCTTGTGGAAGCGAGAGATTCAGTAGGGGGATGTGCCTCAACAGTTTCTGATCTGGGTGCAAGATTTAATATTTGTGCTTGTGACCATAGCTTGATTAGGGCAATGCCTTTAATAGACGAATTAAACCTGAGCTTCCATGGATTGGATTACCTAGAACCGGAGGCTACTTATGTGAACGCTTTTCATGAAAATAATGGCTCTTGGGTTTTCTATCATGACGCTGACCAAACAATCGATGGGTTATCAATCACACATCCATCCGAAGTTGAGAACTACAAGCGATATTTGGAAGATGCGATACCAGTAGCAGAGCTTGTCATTAAAATAGCTCAAAGCGGGGCCTCAATGCCGGAGTTCTTGCAAGCTGCAACCCAGCAAAAGATGAAAGGAATATCCAAGCTTCTTCGCTGGAGCAAAGCTAGTGCAGTTGAGGTGTTCAAAGACTATTTTGATGACTGGCATCTTTACATGCCGGGAATCAGTACAGGGCCCACCGTGTGGGGTGCGCCCCCAGAAGCCCCAGGAACCGGTTTAGCAGCGACTGTCTACGCAACTAGGCATTTAATAGCTAGCGGTAGACCGCGAAGGGGAAGTGGCTCACTCCCAGACGCCATACTAAAAAGCTATCTCAGTAATGGTGGACAAGTACGTTTGGAAAGTATTGTTGAAAAGCTCCAAATCGAGAACAATAGGGTGAAAGCGGTTGAACTCCGAGACGGTAATGTCATAGAAGCCCCGACTGTGATAGCTGCTTGCGACCCTCACAATGTCCTCGTTAATTGGATTGACGAAGCACCAGTACCAGCTAAATCTTTAATATCGAGATGGCAAAAGGAACCTTCCCCAGAAGGCTACGAGTCGAAGCTAGATGGGATAGTTCAAAATTTGCCTACATATAAATTCATGTCTGAACTGGCGGGGAAATTCGACCACACAGATTTATCTCAGTCAACAGTAATCATCTCACCATCACCTGAGAAGCTAAAGGAAGCACACGTTCTAAAAGGTCAAGGTCTCATCTCCGACCAACCCACCATGTTAGCAAGTATACCCTCAGCTTTGGATCCAGAAATGAAAGCAGATAATGGTCTGGATACATTTGGTTTAGAAGTTCTTTTCACTCCGTATTCTCTCAGCGGGGGATGGCAAGAATCAAAACAGCCAGATCGCTGGCTGGAAATTTGGGGAAATGCTATGGATGGAGACTTTAGGTCACAAATCACGAAGTGGAGGGCTATGACCCCAGATGTCTATGAAAGAGACTTCTTTATGCCCAAAGGCCACAGTCCCGGCTACGTAGCTTCTCCCTTAGCAACACTCGTTGGAAGGAGCCGTGAGTTGAGTAGATATAAAACACCGATCAAGGGGCTGTACCTAACTGGTGCAGGCACATTTCCAGGTGCTGGAATATTCGGTGCTCCAGGAACAAACACAGCAAAAACAGTTCTAAAGTCCATAGGCAATTCTTGACGATGACGAAACTTAGCGTGAATATCATGCCTATCTCTCCTGCGGAAGAGATTGCGGAACTAGCTGCTTTCGCAGAAAGTAAAGGGTTTTCTCGTTGCTGGGTTTACGACGAGGGGCTAGTTACCCGAGACGTATATGTAGTTCTTGCTGCTATTGCAGCTAAGACAGAAAAGATATTAATTGGGCCCGGTATTACGAATGCCTATGTTCGACACCCGGGCGTTACGGCATCTGCGATAGCTACAATTGACGAATTCAGCGACGGGCGCGCATTTTTAGGTTTGGGTTCCGGAGGCGGATTAACGCTTGACCCAATGAAAATCACTCGGCACAAGCCGCTGACGTTAGTGCGTGAGATGGTTGAAGTTCTCCGACTGCTATTTAGCGGCGAAACAGTGAATTTCTCGGGAGAGAAACTTTCACTTGGCCCTGCTCAGCTTAATTATGGAGGTAAGGAAATAGATATCTTCTTAGCGGGGCGCGGTCCTAAGATGCTAGAACTCGGAGCTCAAAAAGCTGATGGTTTTTACCTAAGTTACATATACAAAAAACACCTTCCGGATGTTATTGCTAAGCTACGCTCAGAGGCCAGGTCAGATAGCAAAAGGTTCAACATTGTTTACTCAACAATGCTCGTCACTGAAGATAAAGAGTTAGAAGATGCTAAAGCTCAACTTTCGTTCAGACTTGTGGACTCTCCACTCAACATAAAAGAAGAGATTGGGATGACTCAAGAAGACGAGGTCAGAATTAAGGACGCACTTAAAGAAGGCGGCCCTAAGCTAGCTGGGAAATTCGTCAAGGAAGAATGGGTAGAAGAATTTACTTTAACTGGGAATTTGGAATCATGCAGAAAAGAATTGTTCCGATTCTTTGAAGCAGGTATAGATGAATATCAACTACCTGTTTATGAACTGCAATCTGCCGAAAAGGATATTGAACGAGCTGCTACCTTCTCTAATGGCGAACTTCATTAGGGCTCATCGCCCTTCCCAGCGTTTTAAACCAGCAACATCTATGCCTAAATGATCTAACGCTCTACCTACAGAGTGATCAACAACATCCTCCAAGTTTTCAGGGTTGTTATAGAAAGCGGGAATAGGAGGATATATCACTGCTCCGATTTCGGTAGCCTTTGTCATAAGACGAAGGTGCCCTAAATGAAACGGGGTTTCACGCACCATAAGTACCAAAGGGCGTCGTTCCTTCAGCGTCACATCCGCCGCTCGGGAGACCAAGTCAGCGCCAAATGAGTTCGCTATAGCAGAGAGCGTTTTGATTGAGCAAGGAGCAACAATCATTCCAGATGTCTTGAATGATCCGCTAGCGATAGAGGCGCCGATATCTCGAGCACTATGTACTTCATCAGCTAATTCCTCAATCTCTGAAACACTATATTCAGTCTCAACCCCGATGGTGCTTTTTGCTGAAGGAGTTATAACAAGGTGTGATTTAACATCTTCTATCTGCTGGAGCATTTGCAAAACACGTATCCCATATATTGAGCCGCTAGCTCCGGAGATCGCAACCACCACGTTTCTCGAGCTCATATTATCCTTTTAAAAAATTAGATAGATCAATGGAAGGGTAAGCTACCCGTTCACCATATTCACGCCGTTCTCTCTTATAGGTGGCATCAATTCCGACCTTTGTGCTTATTCCACGTTTATCCGCTGTCGGATCCATTTCGTGACCTTGTGCTTCACCTACTTGAAAAACATCGCGCTCCCAGTGCACTCGATTCGTTATTGCCCAAAGAACCTCGGAAGATTCATGCATATTGACATCACGGTCCACCACAACAACATTTCGTATGTTGATGTGTGCCGACATTGCTGCCATTGCCAGATTTTTTGGGGTGCCGGGGTTATCCCGATCTACCTGTATGACTGCCATAAAACCATTGCCGTAGGGTGGAATAATCACATCCGCATTTGGGTCAATATGGCGGATATGTTTGCGGAGCAATGGTTCTCTGGGAAGGATATTTCCAATATAAATATGCTCATACCAACCTGGAATAATCGTTTGGTAAATGGGTTCATTCCTAAAGGAAATTGCTGAGACCTCTAAAGTTGGTGAATCCCACATCTCCCCGTGGTAGCCATGGAACTCTGCCAGTGGCCCTTCAGGTGCTCTTTGTGCCGGCCTGATATGGCCCTCAATCACGATTTCTGAATGTGCAGGTATATCAATATCAACGGTTTTGCCTTTGCAGACCTTTATGCCTTCGTTGCGAATGGCGCCTGCGATTAATAATTCATCAACTGGAGTCCTCACCCCGGCAGCAATCATAATTGCGGGGTCAAGGCCCATCGCTAAGGCTACCGGGAATGGAGCTTCTGGGTCAGGGCGAGACTTCATGAAAGTTCCAACATCTCGCCATTCATTGACGTTAAAACCAAGAATATTCTTTTCTAACACGAGCATGCGATTGTAGGAGAGGTTGCCACGCCCTGAAACTGGGTCCTTTGTGACTGAAACTGCACCTGTGATGAAAGACCCGCCATCACCTCTGCTATGTTTCGGAATTGGCAAAACGCCAAGATCAATATCGTCACCAGTTAAGCAATTCTCATGCCAATCTGCTTCTGTTGTAAGTTGCGTAGAAATACCATTACTACTCTCAAGTGCTTCACCCATAACGTCAATGATTGATTTCGGATCACACTCTAAAGCCAGCGCTGTCCTTTTGTGTGATGAAACTCCTCCTGCAAAGATCGGCATCTCTGTTTCTTTGACGTTAGTGAAGAAAGCTGCTCCTCCGTCGCTGCGAGCGAGTGATGCGGTTATGTCAGCAATTTCGTGGTTGATTGAAACTTCTTTTGAGATCTCAGCGAGTTGTCCGTTCTCCTCTAGGATATTGATGAAAGAGCGTAAGTCGTTAATCTCGGCCATGCCATAGAATATACCTCAGATAGGTATTACGCCTTTTGGAGCATAAAATAGGTTATGTCCAACTCCACAGCCGCTGAACTATGTATCCAAAATGCGTACATCCCAGGACGTGGGCTAAGTGATATAAGCATTGATCAAGGGAAAATCATTTCCTTTTCTGAGCCCGGTGAAACGCAAGCGTATAACGAAGTCCATGATCTCAAAGGGTGGTTGCTTGTCCCTGCAATGGCTGAGCCACATGCTCACCTGGACAAAGCTTTAACAGCAGATATTGTTCCAAATCCATCAGGGGAGCTAATGGGGGCGATCACTGCTTGGATCGAAGCCGCAGAAAAGGGAACATTTACGCATGAGAACACAGTCCAACGAGCATGTGAAGCAATGGAGTTGCTGGTCATTCATGGGATAACAGCCGTTCGAACGCATGTGAATGTGACTGCTGATATTGGGACCTCATCAGTAAAAGCTCTGTCTGAGGCAAAGAATCTATTCAATGAGGTGTTAGATGTCCAAGTAGTAGCCTTGATGAATTCCCCGATGACAGGACCGGACAGCAAGGGCAATGTTGAAGCGCTACATTCCGTAATAGAGTTCGGCGTTGACTTTGTCGGTGGTTGTCCTCACCTTGAACCAGACCCTCAAAAAATGATTTCTTTTATGTTGGGACTTTCGCAAGATGCAGGACTGGGTATTGACTTCCACATTGATGAGACACTTGACAAAGAGATGCTGACGTTGAAAGATCTAGCCAAACAAGTGATCAACACCGGTTTTCCATACCCCGTATCAGCGAGTCATTGTGTTTCACTTGGGATGCAATCTGAAAAGATTCAGTCAGATGTTTCAAAACTCGTTGCAGAAGCAAACATAAGTGTTTTTGCACTTCCTCAGACAAACCTTTACCTGCAAGGCCGTGAACATCAAGAAGCCATGCCACGAGGTTTGACTGCAGTCAAAGCCCTTACCGAAAATGGAGTTCTAGTTGCCGCAGGGGCAGATAATGTTCGCGACCCCTTTAACCTCATGGGTCGTAGCGACCCCTTAGAAACTGCCTCATTGATGGTGATGGCAGGGCATCAAAGCATTGAGAATGCATTTGAAATGGTAAGCGTCAATGCCAGAAAAGCTATGGGTCTTGAAGCAGCTTGCTTAAACCAAGGGGACTCGGCCGACTTTGTAGCTATTGATGCACCCTCTTTAGGGGCCGCAATGGCCGACGCTCCTATGAGTAGACGAGTTTTCAAAGCAGGGAAACTAGTTGGAGTAGCAGATCAGACTTCCGCCGTATACAGAGGGCCATGAACCGATCCTCACCAATCGCGACTGATTTAGTTTTAAGTCCATTTGGCGCTTCCGCAACGGAGCTGGTTGAAGCTGCGAAGTGTGCAGATGAAAGTGGTTTCGATGGTATTTGGGTCTTAGATCATTTCAGTGGAAAATTAGTAGGCAAAGGCTGGTCACATGAACCGTTTACTGTTCTCGGAGCTATCGCCAATTCAACAAAAAAAGTGAGCGTCGGGCCACTCGTTGCAAATATGATCAACCGGAACCCTGTGTTGCTAGCATCGTCCTTTTCTTCGTTGCAATCCCTTGCAGCGGGAAGAGCTGTTTTGGGTCTCGGGACAGGAGCTCCTCCAGGGTCAAAATTTGCTTTAGAACAAGAAATGATAGGGAGAAGACTTGAAGAAAAAGGAGTCAGTCGGCGTGAGCGCCTCATTGAAACTATTAATGCTTTAAGAAGTATTTGGAATGGCGACACAAACTTTGAAGGCAAGCATTTCTCATATGAGGATTTAGAGAGCGTAATCATGCCTAACACGCCTTTACGAATCATAGTTGGGGCAAATGGAAGAAAAATGATTGAGTTGGCTTCAAATCATGCTGACGGTGTGAACATTCGGGTAGGTCCTTCTATCAAAGAATTGATTCATCTCGCTACTGAGTTAGCGCCTAGCCCAGATTTC
>CEVN01021309.1_pt1 | contig 26324 bp, 14 predicted proteins | sample 427041 | NCBI WGS metagenome assembly CEVN01 (sample SAMEA2623463, study PRJEB7988) | marine metagenome | biome: marine biome (ENVO:00000447); feature: surface water layer (ENVO:00002042); material: "saline water (ENVO:00002010), including plankton (ENVO:xxxxxxxx)" | depth 5 m
GGATGGTAAATATCCAGATATTGAACAAGCATCGAAAGCACTGGTTGCATGCAATAAAGTTGTTGATTTAGACCCAACTAGAGTAGATGCCTGGATCAAAGGTGGACGATTGATGGTAGACCATCTCGGGCTTTACGAGGATGCTTTGCATTGGTGGCAAAAATGTAGAGAAGCCGCACCTTTGGAATCGGTACCAATAGTGGAACAGACAACAATACTTTCCGATTTAGGGATGTATGTTGATGCAAGAGATAGGTTGAGTGCTTTATTCGAAGAAAACCTAGACATTGCGAACTCACAACTGGCACGAATATCTCAATTACACAGAACTCTCGAGATGTCTGCGCAACAAGACCAAGATGCACACTTCAAACCATGGAAAAAGAACCATGGTGGTTGGACCGCTATCAAAATGAGGTCACACAAGGCACCTGTATCAGAGAATATGCTATTCATGATGACTACAATTCCGTTCTTGATGCTTGAGGTCTTTGCATCAAGGTCTCTATTCGGTGAAGGGTGGGGGGCATTTTGTCTAACCAGCTTACTGATCCTAGTTACTGTAATAATTGGAATGTCTTTTACTAGGAAATTATACTACCGTGTAAATAAACCCGGATTCAATTTACTGCGAGCGATTCAATTTGAAGCAAGTTCTGCAAAGGTTGTCATCCCTGAAGATATTCGTCGCTCCAAACTTTACCTATTCTTGTTATCTAGACACCCGCCTGCATTCCAGCAGCGATTAGAGAAAATCGTAGAATCTGAGAAGAAACTTCCAAAGAACTGGAAGATGAAACTGCCTGATTTCGATTCTCACCTAGATGAAATAGGATACATAGAAGATGAGGAAGAAGATTCTGAACTTTCTTCATATGAAGAAGAATGATCATGTTCCTGCGGTGTAATCTGTAGAATAAGCAATCTGCTCAGCAGTTAACTCGTCGATTGAGAAACCTAGTGTGCTAAGTTTTGTAGTTGCTAAATCCATATCTTGTTCTAGAGTTATGTCGTAAACCTTGGTTTTCATTTCTCCACCCTCGGCAGCAAGTCTACACAATGACAAGAATTGATTCGCGAAACTCATATCCATAACTTCAGATGGGTGGCCCTCTGCAGCTGCAAGGTTGACCAAACGTCCTTCTGCAAGCAAATGGATTCGACGACCGTCAGCCATTGTATACTCTTCATTTTCAGAACGTATTGTTCTTACAGAAGAGGATCTTTCTTGCAAATCCTCAATATTGATTTCACAATCATAATGACCGGTATTGGAAATCAACGCTCCATCTTTCATTACATCCATGTGACGGCCTACAATGACATCCTTCATGCCTGTAGCAGTGCAGAAAATATCTCCTAAGGGAGCGGCTTCATCCATCTTCATTACTCTAAATCCATCCATCACAGCTCTCAATCCTGGAAGTGGGTCTACTTCTGTTACAATCACATTTGCACCCATTCCACGGGCACGCATTGCAACTCCTTTACCACAGTGCCCGTAACCTGCCACGACGAATGTCTTGCCAGCAATCAGTACACTAGTTGCACGAATAATACCATCCAAAGTTGACTGACCGGTACCGTATACATTGTCGAAATCCCATTTTGTAATTGCATCATTAACCGCGATTACGGGATACTTCAAATCTCCAGCGGCAGCCATTGCTCTCAATCTGTGAACTCCAGTAGTGGTCTCTTCTGTACCGCCGATTACTGTGTCTGCATATTCTGATTTCTCACCATGAACTCTGACTATCAAATCTGCTCCGTCATCAAGAGTTAGTGTTGGTTTAAACTCCAAGGTTTTGTCAATGCACCAATAAAAATCCTCGACTGATTGTCCATGCCAAGCATATACCGAATAGCCTTCTCTTGCAAGCCATGCTGCAACATCATCTTGAGTAGAGAGTGGATTACAGCCCGACCATGAAACTACTGCTCCTGCTGCTTGAATTGTCTCTATGAGGACTGCGGTTTCTTTGGTGACGTGTAGACATCCTGCAACACGCATACCAGACAGAGGTTTGTCAATTTCTGCTTGCTTACGTAGTGCTGCAAGTACTGGCATTCTCGAGCGAGCCCAATCTATCCGCATAGCACCTTCGTCTGCTAGACTCAAGTCTGCAACCGTATATGTCTCGCCTTTGTCCATGGACACTGCCGAGCGAGCATACCTCAAAGGTCAATCGGTCAGATGTCTGCTCCTAAAGGAGCAGAAACTGGCCACAAATTCACTATTGTTGCTGTTGGAAATGTCCAGCATACTGTTGGGCATAGGCCCTCGCAGTCTCTTCTGGGTATCCTTGAGCAATCAGTTGCTGTACGTATTGCTCCATTGGATCCATCTGTGCTACTCCTGCATAGCCAGCAGCAGTTGCAGAGAAGTCTCCACTCATCTGTGAATCGATAATCTCGTCTTCCTTTCCACCACGTAGAACGAAGAACAAGGATAGAATTACGATAAATGCTAATCCTAGGCCACCGCCAATGTATAGCATCATGTTGTCGTCACTACCGCTTTCTGCTTCATCGTTAAGAGGGGCCTTATCTGGAATTCCATCATCATCGGAATCGGTAAATTCACCAGACCATTCACACTCGGAGGTGTCTGTATTCCAAATCCAGTAAGCATCAGGCTCAGCGTCTAGAACCTCGACTGGAACTTCTAGACCTTGACATGCTGGAAGAGTAATTTCAATCCAGTAGATTATCGGCCAGCGCTTGTCATCGCCTTCGTAAACCTTCAAGAATACTCTCTTGGACTTGGTTTCATTATCGAATAGGTCATCAATTTTCAACGTTAACTCGAATCCATCACCGTCACCAAGAGGCTCAGATTTTGCCCACTTCTGTTCTAGTTGTAGAGTGTACTTTGCCACAGCTGTTTGGTCAAAGGTTGTGTCTTCAAGAGCCGCTTCGACATAGACATCGCTCTGCTCTGCACCATCTACAATGTTACCTGTTAGTGTGATAGTATCACTGTCTACCTTAGTTCCATTCAGTTCCAAATTGATTTGGATTGTTGGTTCAGCATCTCCGAAGCCTTCTGGTACAACAGAGAAGTACATTTTGTACTTGTCAGAACTCTTTCCTGCCTGGTCGAACACAACTAATTCAATACGAATCAGAGATTCTGTTTGGCCACTAGGATCTACTGTTATATTGCTAAAGGTGTATGCCCAAGTTCCATCACTAGAAGATGGTGTAATGAAAGTGTGTCCTTCCAATTTGTAATTATCCTCGTTGTATGGTTTATCGAAGAGAACTGTCCACTCATAGGATTCAATTCCATTACCAGATAATGCATCTGCATCAGAAGAGTTTCCAGCATCAAAGTTAACCGTCATTGAACCAGAATCGTCTAAGTGTATACGCTTCAATGGCCAATCGATTCCAGAAACGGATTTGACTCCACGGTCTTCAATAGGTCTGTCAAATGGTTGCTCATTTTGATTAATTGAAGTGTCAATCATTACATCTGCTACCGGACGAGATTCGTCCGCTCTTGTATCGTCAGTCATGACTGTAACCGATATTGTTCGAGAGTGACCCGCTTCATCATGCAAGAATAGGGTTACTTCCCAAGTAGCACCTTGTAGACATCCTGTTGCGGATGAAAGGTCGATCTTACAGAAATTGACTGTAGGACTTGCTACATCTGTGTGGTCAGTTCCACTTGCCATGGAAGATCCAGACCAATCGGTTGGACCACTCATAACCCAATCTGTAGACAAGGTCTCAGTAGCAGTGGTTGTATATCCGAAAGTAACCTCTGAATTACTCTTCATGTAGTGGAATGCATATCCCCCTGTTGAAGGGTCAAAGGAAGGTACTTCTCCGTTGATTGTCAAATCAAGTCCGTTACCAAGTGTGCCGAATCCTGTTGGATAAGGAGATACGTGATAGGACAGCATGTTACCCAATAGTGGGAATGTTGTGCTGTTTGCACGGTCTGATACACTCTCAACATCGATTGTAGTAACAATAAGTCCACCATCGACATAACTGCACACTCCAAGAACTGTATCCTGAACATCCGCTTCAGATTGTAACAAGCGCTGGAAGGAACCTCCTTCTTCGGAGTATCCATTACAAGCACGTGGAATAGATGTTGCAGATGCACTCTTTGTGTTGATAATCGCTTCAGTAACTGTACCGAACTGGTCAAATCCTTGGAATGCAGCAAGGTCTACACTATCCAAGATTGGATGGTAAGGATCTGCAACTTCCATGTTACTGTAGGTAATTCGAGTTTCAGGAGTGTTTCTTGGCTGAATATCCATATCGAATGGCAACAGGCTTTCACCTGTTGAGGAGGAGTACTCATAGTAATCTGTTGCTCCAGACAAGTGAACTTGTACTGTACCGCCAGATGACATGAAACTCTTCAGAGCGTTTTGGTTGGAAGAACCACCAATCAACTCATAGTATCCCTTTCCGCCTTCATCGCTTGGCTTTGCTGTGTTAACATCTTGCCATGGCATTACAACCTTGTCATAGTGAGTTAACCAACCTAGGTCAAGATATTCGGACCAATCGTTTATGTCATACTGTGTGTATGTCATTCCCAAGATAACCAAATCTTCCTTGATTGCAGTTACTCTAGTAGAATCGCCTGAAAGAATTGCGATGTCAATTTGGTCTGCGAAAGCTGCATGGAAGTATCTCTCATTTCCTGAAGTACTTCCATCTGGTAGCGTTGCATAGTAACTGATATTGTACTTGTTTCCATCCATCCAACCATTCCAAGGAGTGAAAGAAACTGTTGTTCTCTCATGAGGACTTAGAGTTTGACTCGGTCCTGCGGTCGTGGTGTGAACCTGGTTGCCACTAGCCATATCCACGACGTTCATGTGGAATGTGTAGTCACCTTGTAGAACACCATTGGTTGCTGCTAGAGACCAATCGTGAGTCTTAGCGCTATCAATCGGTAGAACACAGTCTAGAACGACATCTGAAAGGCAAGACAGTTGGTCTGGCTTGCCTAAGGTAATGTCTACACTCTCAACAGAGAAAATAACTCTTCCAAGGTTGTTAGCTAGAGAGATCTCATCATATCCATACCATGGAGTTCCTTGAGTAGCATTGTCGAAGATAGATTCAACTTCAATCTTGTAAACTCCGGAAACGAAATCATGGTTTGCGATAGTGATTGTGCGGTTTTCTTCTGCATCTAAGTCCAATACAGTGGTACTGTAAACTGCATCCTGTGTGAATGAGAACTCCTGTAGAGAAATGTTATCGAAAGCAACTCCGCGAACACCATCATTTTGTCCGTTATGACCATCATCATTCGATAGGAATTCAAAGTTGATGTCAACAGTTGAGCCTGCTAAACTGATACACTCATCTGTCCATAGATTAGAATCCGGAGAGGTTCTGTTGACAACATACAAGTGAGTCAAATCAATACTTCTACTCTGGACTAATCCATCGCTGTTGAAGAACACGTTGTAGTTTCCAGAACCACCGTTAACGTTTGCTGGGTCTCCGATGTATTCAATTTCGGAGTTGTCCAATGTTGTTTCGTTTACAGGGTCGATAAATCCGTTACCGTCTTCGTCGACAATACAGAATCCATCTTCGTTGTAGTCAATCCACTGTCCGTAAATTAGACCTTCATAATCAGACCCGCCTATGTTCCAATCAACAGTAATTGCTGCATAATCGTTAACAGATGATGTTGCACCAGATTGCTGAATTTCGAACCATGTTTCTGCGAAGTACTCGAAGTTTAGAGCAACGTAGTCGCCAGACATGCTAGTCAAATCAATATCTGGGATTGTCAGAGTTTCATTCTCCCAGACATCTCCGAAACTGTTGGCAGTGTCACATGGATGACCGAACCAGTATGCGTGAGAGCCGAATATCTGCTCAGTACAACTAGAATCGTCTAGGATTCCTCCGTTTGCATTTCCATCATCAGTATATCTGAATCCAGCGGATCCACCTTCGAATCCTTCTTCACAAACAACAAGCGGTGAGCCACAGTATACATCTGTAGGTAGAGCGCTGTAGACCTTAGCTTCTAAGTCGAAAGATACGTTGGTGTTACCTAGGTGTTCGACCTTGACGTTCACCGGGAAATTACCTTCCGCGTACAAACTACCTGGTTTGAATGATGTTATTTCCATCACTGCAGGGTCATATATGTTGAACGCAGTGATATATCCTACGATTTCATCGTTAGCTGGCTGTTCATCCTGACCATAGTTCAGTACTGCTGAGATACGGTAAGTAGTTCCATTCACGAAGTCCGCAGAAATTGCAGTTGTGTAGTCCTCGTTAGGAGCCAAATTGTTCATGTTGATATTGGATTGTTGGTTTTGCACGTTGGATGTAAATGCAGTGTTCTGCTTCCAAATTGTGATGTTGTCGATTGCGAAACCATCTCTTCCAGACCATGTTGATTCATTGGAACCAACCGAACCTTCCCAGCCGGACTTGAATCTGAACCTGATGTCTACAGTTTCTCCACTGAAACGAGATAGGTCAAATGCTCCAAGGTCTTCTTCAGTGAAGTTACCCCAGCCATACTGAGTGCCTGGAATTGCGCCACCATATCGGAAAATTGCAGCATCTAAGCCTGTGTTTGCTTCGCTCTCAAGTCTACCGTTGTCATATCCACCCCAATAGGATGAACCTGATGCACATTGGTTAGAGAAGTAAGCAGATGTTGGACAACTGATAGTAACCCATCCTACATCTTCTGAGAATACTTCAACCATTGCAGCATCGTCCCAAACTTCTGCTAGAACGTATCCGTTTGCATCTTGAGTGTATAGATCAGACAAACCAAGATGCCTGAACAGTTCAATGCTCATCCAAGCACGGTCTGCGCCAGTCAAATCGATATCGTTCAGAACCAAACCTTCGTCCCAGTTTGGCTCATATCCAGACCATGTGTCTCCGCTAGAGTTTGTCTTCATCATTCCAGACCACATGAAGTCGGTTGGATTGTTATTGTTGGCTGATTGAGCTGGTGCATTGTTACCTGCAGTGTGCCCAACAGTACTGTTAGCAGCGACTTCCTCGTGCCAATGGCTTACTCCATAATATGCTTCAGTAGTCCAAGTACATCCTGTTCCACATCCGCTTCGATCCTCTGGGTTATCCCAATCCATGGCGTAAACGGTGACGTTGGTTGATGCAGTTTCATCAACTTCTTTGATTTCTACATCTAAAGTAGCCTGTCCGTTTAGAATATCCATTCCAGTATTGGTTACTGTAACCTCAACTTCACGGGTTCCTTCACCCAATGCTCCGACATATGCATCAGATGGTGAGATATCAATGCTTGAAACAGCCAAATCCTTGTTGTCCATCTCAATTACAACTATTCGGTCATAGGAACCATCCCAGCCGAAGTTGTCGTCATAGGTGAACTGGTCATAGGCACCGTGCCCTACAATCAAATCAGGAGCACTGTTAGGTCCTCCAATAACTTGACCAATTGCTACAGTTGTAGGCCTCATTGCACCAAAGTACTCCAGAGGATTCATGTGCCCACCGTTACCGTTGGAAAGTGTCACTTGTACACTTGTTGGCAAGTTCAGATAATAGTTAGAGGTCGTATCTCCTGTAGAAGATGTCGAGTTCGACTGCTTGAATTTAGCAGCGTGAACGAAATCGGGCTCTCCGTCTCCGTTTAATTCTCCAACAGTTACTTCCCAAGCGATGTAAGGTCCGAAGTATACCGTCTTAGTTTGACTGAAGGTGTGAGTAGATTGAGTGATTGTTGCGTAACTGACATTCTCAGTGTTTGCATCGTTGATTGCGACTACGTCTATGATTCCATCATTATCGATGTCACCGATGTCGAATCCTCCAAATTCAGGACCAAGAGCGTGAACGTGTAGTGAACTACCGGTTCCGACTTGACCTCCAGCAGTGGTCCAAGTAAATGTTGCAGGGAATGAATTGGTTTGACAATCGAATTCTAAGACTGTAACGTTGTCAGACTTACCAGGGTTTGTTGCTGCTCCTGTGATGTAATCAACACCCTCTGCACGAACCAACCACAAATCATTGTCATCACAACTTCCTTGCAATCCAGTTTGACTAGGTTCTCCCCAATCTCCTAATTCTAATTCTCTATACGCATTCTGCGTAGAGTCTCCTAGGCTGGTAATTTGAGCCTGTGTCGAGGAGGTAATAGGTCCACGGTAGGTAACTACACGCTGGTTCTTCAAGTCGGCAAGCAACTCTAGAGTGACGATGTCGTCATTGCCGTCTTGGTCCAAATCAGCTACTGCAAGGTCCCACATCCAAACTACATCGAATTGCTGTCCAATGGTGAATGTGTCAACACTGCATCCGTCATTTTCGATGACGGTTACGTTACCGGGCTTATCTACCACGATTGCGCCGGTTGCATCTTGGCGCAGAGGGCGGTTACGTGCATATATGACGATGTCAACTGCATTATCGCCGGTGAATTCACCGACTTCGACTTGCTGAGTGTTAGAATGATCTTCGAAATTTGCATCTTGGTTTGCGTTTGCAGATGTCCAAATGTCAGAACGCTTCTGGAAATGTCCATTCTCATTCCATAGAACTGAAATTTTCGTACTACGGTCATTCGCTGTTACGATATCTAAATCGCCATCACAATCAAAATCGCCTAATGCGACATCAACAGGGTCTGTGTCAGTCGTATATGTCCTTGAAGTCGAAGCAGACACAAGGTTTGCGGCGGTTGTTGAAAGTAACATTACTAAAACTAAGAATAACGCTCTTCCGCGTCCTTCTTCATTCATACTCTTCCAAAGCATCATCATCACTCGTTTCTGCGGAATCTAACTACCACTTTAATTCCTTTGGAATGATGTCTAAACCTAAAATAAAAAATAAAGGCGCAGTGAATCGATTTAGATAAATCGCAGATATTGGGATTATATTCACAATCCGGATGCTAACCAAGCGGGAGAAGGGCCCCACCCAGTGTTACTTCCGCCGTGAACTTTGACAATTTTCCCAGCTCTAAACATTCCTTCTAAGAATAACTCGAGTTCCAAACCTTCTCTATCTCCCAAAAAATCGCTAGCAGCAAGTGCTATTGTTTCGGTCGTTATTGCAGTAACTCCATGTGTTCTAACTACAATTCTTAACAATTCTTTCAGCCAAGATTCAGCCATTGGATCTTTTACCATTGGCCCTTGAGCAGGATGTGGTTCTTCGATTTCCTGCAATTGGTCTCTCAACTCATCTGCAGATGGCCTGACTGGTTGCTCCAATCCAATTTCAACTAATTTGGATGCAAGGTCTAATTCTCCAATAGGCCTCCTCACAATTGGAATACGAGATGGGTCTGGCTCTGGACCCATATCTTTGGGTTTTCCAGATTCTTCTGAAACTTCAGATGCAAAACCAGATGTTGTGAGAGAAGTGCTATCTACAGCCATTGGCATTGCCCAACCAACTTTATTCAAACCTAGTTCTGACACAATCCCTCTTACCCAGTCGGCTTCGCCTTCAAGTAAGACATCAATATCGTCATCATCGCTGCGGAATCGATAGCGAATGTAGCCTCTCAACTCCTGCATAATTCACCCTACGGGTGATGTAACATCAATCCACCGGTTCTACTGTGCAAGGTTTCTCAATACAGTATGCAATATTCCGCCATTTCGGTAGTAATCAACTTCCACTGGAGTATCTAATCTGACATCAACTTGGAATTCGACACTAGAACCATCGGTTTTGTTAGCGGTGACTGTCAATTCTTGTAATGCTTGGACATCATCGTTTACTGGAATATCAAAGGATTCAGTACCATCGAGACCTAGCGAATCTGCATCCTCTCCTGGCTTGAATGTCAATGGTAGAACGCCCATTCCAACAAGATTGGACCGATGAATCCTCTCAAATGATGTTGCAATAACGGCTTTCACGCCTAGAAGATATGTTCCCTTGGCGGCCCAATCTCTACTGCTTCCTGTACCGTATTGAGAACCTGCCAAAACTACCATTGGGCCATCATTATCCATTGCTGCTTCGAATACTGAAGTAACCTCGCCAGTCTTGTGATTTAGAGCGTATCCCCCCTCGGTACCGGGAGCCATTTGGTTTCTTACTCTGACATTAGCAAATGTGCCCCTCATCATAATTTCGTGATTGCCTCTACGGCTACCAAATGAATTGAAGTCACCTTGCTGAACCCCACGCTCTACAAGCCACTTTCCTGCCGGACCATCTGCGGGGAAAGCACCTGCTGGAGAAATGTGATCGGTTGTAATCGAATCACCCAACTTTAGTAGAACTTTAGCGCCTTCAACCGACTCGATAGGTTGAGCTTCTTTGGATAGCCCTTGGAAGAAAGAAGGTAGACGAATGTAGGTGGATTCATCTTGCCACGGGTATAACGGGGATGATTCACTAGGTATTGAATCCCATCTTGGCTCTTGCATTACGGTTGAATATCGCTCCCTAAACATTTCAGGAGTTATTTTGGCCATGGCAGCATTCAATTCATCATCACTAGGCCATAGGTCGCTAAGCATTACAGGATTGCCGTCATCATCGAAGCCAATAGGATCGGAAGTTAGGTCAACATTCAGGCTCCCAGCAATCGCATAAGCAACTACTAATGGAGGGCTAGCAAGGTAAGATGCCTTGACCTTTTGATGAACTCTGCCTTCGAAATTTCGATTTCCGGAAATAACTGAACCTACGATAAGATTTGATTCATCGATTGCTGCTTCAATATCTTCTGGAATCGGGCCTGAGTTACCAATACAGGTAGTACACCCATATCCGACATTGTTGAATCCAAGTGCTGCTAAATCCTCATCCAAACCATTAGCTTCGTAATATTCAGTTACCACTCTAGAACCTGGTGCGAGGGAGGTTTTTACCCATGGTTTAACTGTCAATCCACGCTTTCTTGCTTTTCTTGCTAGTAGCCCTGCAGCCAGCATAACTCCAGGGTTTGAAGTGTTGGTACAGGAGGTTATAGCGGCTATCACCACATCTCCATGATTCAAATCGTAATCGTCTCCAACCAGAGACGATTTAGACAAGTCTGCTTGTGAAAGACCGTGCCCTTGATGACCTAATTCATGAGTCAATGACTCCCTGAAATGAGAAGACATTTTTGACAAATCCACTCTGTCTTGAGGCCGTTTAGGGCCTGCGAGAGCGGGGTCAACAGTGTTCAAATCCAATTCGAGAAGGGCGGTGTAACTCTTTTCTGGAGAATTGGAATCATACCACAGCCCTTGTGCCTTGCAATAAGCCTCTACACCTGCGATGTCTTCTTCATTCCTACCTGACAATCGCATATAAGAAAGAGTGTTACCATCAACTGGGAAGAAACCGCATGTTGCACCATATTCTGGAGCCATGTTCGCGATTGTTGCACGGTCTGGTAGCGACAATACTGCCATTCCTTCACCAAAGAATTCTACGAATTTGCCGACTACTCCGTGTTCACGAAGCATTTCCACGATTCGAAGTGTCATATCTGTTGCAGTTACTCCCGGATTTAGAGAGCCCGTTAGACGGAAACCTACTACATCTGGAGATAGCATGTAAATTGGTTGGCCGAGCATTACTGCTTCAGCCTCAATTCCACCTACTCCCCAGCCTAGAACCCCGAGTCCGTTAATCATGGTAGTGTGAGAATCGGTTCCCACTAAAGAATCGGGCAACCAAACTCCATTTTCTTGGCGAGCCACAGTTGCAATCCATTCCAAATTTACCTGGTGCACAATACCTCTGGAAGGAGGAACTGCTCTGAAATTTTCTAGAGATTGTTGCCCCCACTTTAGGAAGGTGTATCTTTCCATATTTCTATGATATTCAATGTCAAGATTAAGGTCTAATGCTTCTGGATTTGCTCCTGAAATATCTACTTGAACTGAATGATCGATTACTAGGTCAACCGGAACTTGTGGATTGACTTTCTCAGGGTCACCGCCCATCTCGACCATAGCATCTCTCAAGGCTGCTAAATCAACAACAGCAGGAACTCCAGTAAAGTCCTGAAGAATTACTCTAGATGGGCGGAAAGGTATCTCCCCTCGCTCTCCATTAGAAGTCCATCCTGCAATATTCCTGACGTCTTGCTCGGTAATTAGGAAACCATCGCAATTCCTCAATGCGCCTTCTAGAAGCACACGTATAGAATACGGCAGGCTAGAAGTGTCGATTCCAGAATCATCTAGTGAATCGAGTGAATGGTAATGGCCGCCAAGCGGGAAATCTTTCTTCGAAGAGAATGGGTCTGAACCGCTCATGAAACAACTGCGGACGACACAATCATATCAACATGCCTTTTGGTTAATCACCAAAATTGATACCAAGGTGTGTCGCTATCGCCCTTAATTCCATCATCGGTAATCTTGATTGAAACTATTGTGACATCGTTAACAGGCTTGTCGTTCTGGCCGGTGTCTACAGCAGAAATAGCATCAATGTACTCTAGACCATCTGTTACTGTACCATAAACAGTATGACATGACGATGAAGCACAATCTTTCCCTTCTTCCCAATCTAGCCAAGTTGGCTCGGAACCAGAGGGCACGATGTAAAACTGAGAGCCGTCTGTGTTCAGCCCTGCATGAGCAGCGGCTAAAGCGCCTGGCTTGTGCTTCAAGCCATTCTCATGTTCTCCAGGTAGTGACCATTGGTTTTGAGCACAGGTATCTTCAGAGTATGATACCCCCTCTGAGTTAGTGGTTTTACCATTACAGTAACCGTACCACTTGGCAGCATAACCGCCACCACCACTGTTCAGTTCAAAGTCTCCTCCTTGGATCATAAATCCTGAAATGATTCTATGGAAAATTACGTTGTTGTAGTTACCGTCCTCGGCATGCAAAATGAAACTCTCTACATGGATTGGAGCTTCGGCTCTATGCAGAGCAATCGTGATTATTTCATCATGGAAAACACCATTGCTATCGGTCCAAGTAACTCGCATCTCTGCTTCGCCATCTTCGTATTCATCACTAGTTTGCAAGAATTGAATTGCTGCAAGAATAAGCAGCAATGCTGCTACTATTGCGAACAGGCCTGCTGGAGTGGGAGTTCCGTCGTTAAGCATACGCGGGAAAATCGTTTGAGAAATCCTCTTATCTTGCATTTCATTCAACAATTGATTGTATTGAGCGTTTGATTGCTTGTCGCGAGGGTTTAATTTTACAGAATCACGCAACAAACTTGCTGCTCTTCTATAATCCGATGGAGAGTTACTCTTTGTCGCTTTCATGTGCATAGCTTTACCAGCAATTCTTAGCGTAGTTGCCTCTTTTCCTTCTGGGTCAACCTTTCTCAAAAGTTCTAGTGCACCCTCGGTTTTACCTTTGTCTAGAAGCTTTTCTGCTTGCTTCCAAGAGTCGGCAATATCTTCGTCGGCCATGATGCTGCGAAACCCCTTCCGGTTTTGAGGGCTGCCCTTAGGAAATTCTGATTTTGTCGCCAACACATTCAAAGGTCGTAGGCCAACGCAAGGGGTCAATGGACGACCCCCTACGGGGGTGAGTACATAGGGGACAACCCGAAATGGACAAGATTGTAAACGACTTTACTATCAACATCGCAACAGCAAATGGTACTGGTTCACAGTCCGCAAATCTAATTCTCTTACAGACTTTATTTGACATGGGAATTCCGGTTAGTGGAAAGAATTTGTTTCCTTCAAATATCTCGGGACTTCCTACTTGGTACATCGTTCGTCTATCTGAAAAAGGATACCAAGCTCCTGGAGATAGAACGCATATTCAGGTTCTAGTAAACCCGGCTACTTGGGAAGAAGATCTTGCTTCTTTAGAGCCCGGAACTGTCGTGATTTGGAATATGGATTCTAAGATGGCAATGGAGAGAGAAGATGTTATTTCATACCCAGTCCCAATGACCAAAATCGCCCGTGGACTGAATCCAAAATTAGCAAGAATGATTGCTAATGTTGTTTATGTTGGAGTTTTAGCAGAACTACTTGGCATGGACCAAGATGTTCTTGAAGCGGCCATTGCAAAGCAATTCGGTGGTAAAGCAAAAGCGATTGAATTGAATTCTGAAGCGGCTAGACTAGGTAGAGCATACTGCGCAGAAGAGTTGTCCAAGAGTGACGCATATGCAGTAGAAGCAAGAGATGTCCTAGAAGGTGGATTTTTCATTGAAGGCAATGAAGCCGTCGCTCTTGGTTCCATTTTCGGTGGTGTTCAGATGCTATCATGGTATCCAATTACCCCATCTTCAAGTTTAGCTGAAGGAATAATTGCATGGCTGCCAGAATTAAGAACACATGAAGGAAAGGCAACTTATGCTGTTCTTCAAGCAGAAGATGAACTGGCTGCTGCGGGTATGGTAATCGGAGCAGGCTGGGCCGGAGCACGTGGTATGACTGCCACCTCGGGTCCGGGAATTTCGCTAATGCAGGAATTCATTGGACTCGCTTACTTCGCAGAAGTGCCTTCCGTATTCTGGGATGTTAACCGTGTAGGACCATCAACCGGTCTGCCTACTAGAACTCAACAGGGTGACCTAGCCATGTTGTATGAAGGAAGCCATGGAGACACACAACACATAGTTTTCATTCCTGGAACAGTGGAGGAATGTTTCGAATTCGGATGGAGAGTTTTCGATGCTGCTGAGAGATATCAAACTCCAGTATTTGGATTCTCAGACTTGGATTTGGGAATGAACAAGTGGGCTAGCCAAGGATTAGAGTACCCATCTGAATCGATGGATAGAGGAAAGGTTATCCTAACCAAAGAACAGATGGATTCTATCGAGAATTATGGTCGATACCGTGATGTTGATGGAGATGGGATACCTTACAGAACCTTGCCTGGTTCAGGCTTAGATCCAATCCTATACAGAGGAACTGGCCACGATGAAGATGGAACATATTCAGAAAAGCCTGATGTATATTACAAGTTAATGCAACGTCTCAAAAGAAAAATTGACGGGTCAAGAGACAAACTTCCTGCACCCGTAGTTAGAGAAGAAGAAGAGCAAGACATTGGAGTAGTATTCTACGGTTCGATGGAGAATACTATCGAAGAAATAGATGATATTCTTGAAGAGATGTCAGGCAAGAAAGTTAGTACTCTCAGAGTTAGGGCACTTCCTCTTCACAGTGATGTTCAAGCATTCGTTGAGAATCACAACAATGTAATCATTCTCGAAATTAACAGAGATGCGCAACTCTACGGAATTATGCGCAAAGAGTATCCGAATCACTTGTTGAACAAAATGCACAGCGTTGCATACAGCGATGGAATGCCGCCTCGTGCAAGATTGTATGCTGAAAGAATCATGGAAGTTCTCAAGGAGGTGGGCGCATGAGTGGCAAGCCTGTAAGAGCAGTTAAGTTGAACGTAATCAATGAGCCGAAGGACTCCTACACTGGAGGAAAATCATCACTTTGTCCCGGATGTGGACACGACCAAATTTCCAGCGTCATTGTAAATGCAGCATGGGATAACGGTATCGAGCCACATCGTATTGCAAAGATGAGTGGAATAGGGTGTTCATCAAAGACACCTGCATATTACCTAGGACAATCTCATGGATTTAACACCGTACACGGAAGAATGCCATCTGTAACAACCGGGGCTAATGTGGTAAATACAGACCTCACTTACCTTGGCGTATCTGGAGACGGAGATTCTGCTTCAATCGGAATCGGACAACTAATCCACGCTATCAGAAGAAATGTCGACATGGTTTACATCGTTGAAAACAACGGTGTTTACGGCTTGACAAAAGGCCAATATTCTGCAACAGCAGATATCGGTTCTAAGAAAAAGAAAGGAGCAGTTAACGAAACTCAGCCAATCGATTTGTGCGCTATGGCTATCAACTTAGGTTGCTCTTTCGTAGCACGCTCTTTCAGTGGTTCAAAGAAGCAGTTAACTGCAATCATCAAGGCTGCAATGTCTCACAAAGGATTCGCATTGATTGATGTTATCAGCCCATGTGTAACTTTCAACAATAACGATGAATCTCTGCGTTCATACGGATATGTCAAGGATAACTCGGCAGAACTACACTCAGTGGGATACATTCCTCACTTCTCACCTCTTGAGCAAGTTGAGGTACCGGCTGGTTCTTACAGAGACATCACTCTACACGATGGCTCTACAATGAGATTGGAAACAATCTCAGAAGACCACGATATCTCTGATGCTGTGGCTGCTCTAGGCGCATTACACAAAGCAGATGCAGAGAGAAAGCACGTCATGGGATTGCTTTACTTCGATGGAGACAAACCTTCACTAGATACTGAACTAGATCTACATGACACACCGATTGTGGAAATGGGAGAAGATATCCTAAGGCCGTCTCCTGAAAAGCTGGACAAGGTAATTTCCGCACTACGTGGTTAAAATTTCAAACCGCTTATTTCAAGAATGAGAGGCTTTTCGCCTTGATTGCTAGTCTCTTAGTGTAGCGGTCCATCATTGTGGGTTCTGGTCCCGCAGACCTCGGTTCAAATCCGGGAGAGACTACCTGTTTCAATACAGACAATATCGAAATCCGGGATTTCTTTTATTAGTCAGACAACGATGGCAATTCAGTGAACAATATGAGAAAGATTGCCACACTTCTTTGCCTGACCATCTTGAGTAGCTCTCTTGCTGGATGCCTATGGAACCTATTAGACGATGATGCTAGAATTTCATTTTCTGGTTGTGCGTCTTCCTGGCATGTAGAATTTTTCGACATGAGTAACGATAATTTCGGCTCTTGGGACGGTAAAGTTGAATTTACAGCTTCGAATGGAAATTCTGAATTTTTAGAGTTTTTTTCTAGCGACAAAAAGTATGTTACATTAGATGAATCTCTTGATTGGACAATGGAATATACCTTCTATGAAGGCGATATTGGATTCATTGTGGGAGACTCCGTATATGGGGGCGACAACAGAAATGGAGATTCAGGCACCATTGAATTGGATCTAGTAAGAAAATATGCAGGTAGCTCAGATAATGATATGCCAATTTCATTTTCTTGTAACGATTCTAACTGGGATATCAAGTTCGTAGACCAGAGCAACGAATACTTCGGTTCATGGGGAGGCGAAGTTGAATTCTTTGTAGAAGGTAGCGAAGACGAACGCTATTCATTCGAGGATTTCTCTAGTGATATGAAATACGTTACCCTAGAAGATTCCAAGGTTTGGACAATGAGATACACTTTCTATGAGGGAGATATTGGATTCATCTACGATGGTAAATCATACGGAATGAACAACAACTATGGAGACTCTGGAGAGATCAGAATCGACCTGTCTTAATCGAGGATAGATTTGCCGATGTGAGAATCCATGAAGGTTAATCAATCTGCAGCCCTGTTATCCGCTCTGCCGATTATCCTTCTTGGTTTAGCACTTCTCACTGCGTTCATTTCTGACTTCAAATCAGTAATTGGATTTATACTGTGTATTGCGGCAATTATCTCTTCTTTAGAGAGAACAATTTACGCATTATCAAAGAAGAAATTGCCGTTGTTTGTATTCTGTATATTCATGACCTTGATCTGCATCCTTGCTGCAATATTTTACCACGGAATGATGACTTGGGATTACGGACCATTCTACTTCCCAGTATCCGAATAAATATTGATAGTTCATTCTTCCTCTGAAATAGAGTTCCGATTCTTGATTCGTGGAACTACAACCCATAGAATACCAATTGCATTAATGTAAATCAATGCATATTCCAACAATGGATAATCATCTAGGAAAGGTGTGGTGCAAACAGTTACTCCGCGCCACCATGTTTCTTGAGGAACCTCTTCATCCAAGATGAATGTGCTACCCAACATTGGAGTTGCCACGGTAACATTACGTTCCGCACCCAGAGTTGATACTAACTCCATAGGCTCATACCAGTGGTGAAGAGCCAGTTCATATTTGGAAATATGAATCGGTAAAATCACTGAAGCATTCAAATCAACTGCTGCCTGAATTACTTGCTCAGGTAGCATGTGTACCTGTTCCCATGCAACATTATACTGTCCAGAATCTAGGAAGGCCAAATCAAAAGGACCATATTTTTCTGTAATATTCTTGAATTCCTCCATGTAACCAGTATCCCCACTAAAGTAGATGCTTTTGTCATTGAACTCAAAAATCCATGACCCCCATAGTGTAGAACTGTGGTCACCGATTCCCCTGCCGCTGAAATGGCGTGAAGGAGCGAATGCTACAAACAATTCTTCTGAGATATTAGCTTCATCATACCAATCGAATTCTTCGATATTCCCCTCATCTATTCCCCATTCAACCAAGTGACTTTTGACACCTAGAGGCACATAGAACATTGAATCAGATAATTCTCTTACTGTATCAACGTCCAAGTGATCATAGTGGTCATGTGAGATGAATACATAATCAATATCTGGCAAATCATCAACAGTATAATCCTCTTCATATGGGAACGGACTTGGTCCTAAGGACAATGGCCCTGCCCCACCTTTGCTGAATACTGGATCTGTAATTATTGAGAAATTGTTAGTATGAAGTAAAACTGTAGAGTGTCCAAACCAAGATACGCTAATTTCTTCATCCTCCAAATCAAGGATTTCGAATTTCTGTGAAGGAAGGACTTCATCCGGATATCGGCAATTATCGCTTACCATGTATTTGCCTAGAGTCTCCCATGTAGAGGCATCAGGGTTGGACATACTGGTAGGTTCGACATTTTCGAAAGTGCCATCATTGTAGTTTGGAGAATCATGGGCAGTAGCGTCACCGCCAAAATCTTCAGCAAAGTTCAGTGCAATAGTTGTTGATAACACCATCACTGCAACCAATACTACAATGATTAATGATAATAATTTGAATTTCCTTTTTTTGCTTGGTTTCTTGACATCTAATTCATTCTTGGTGAATATTTTTGTCTTTGTCAAAAGATGAACTGCTAGCCAAAATGCTGCAATGATAATCAAGAAAATGTTGATTGAACGTAGATTCCTTCCCTCAGACCACAAAACAAGAGATACCAGAAACAGAATATAGCCTAACATATCATTTCCAGGCTGGAAAAATCTAGACATAAATGTAGAATCAATTTCTAAATTACCTTCGGCTTCTCTAGAATCGCTCATTAATCCAACCTCCTGAATCTATTCGAAGGTGTCTCTACGTGTTCTAATCAGTGCTAAGAATACTAGAATCACTACTACTAAGGCGACTATCTGCACACTTGTTGAAGATACCAATGAAGCTTCATCATCTGTTGTGACTTTTCCGTCTCCAGAAGATTCTGAGCATTTTTCACCATCTCCTTCAACCGTGAAAGTCGCTGTTTGAGTTGCAACATTCCCTGATGGGTCAGTTGCTGAGATTTGTGCGATGTGTTCTCCTACACATAATGCATAACTTACAACATGATTCTTACCAAGTTCAGTATTTTCAGTAGATGAATCTAGTTGGATTTGTCCAAATGTATCCTCGTCTGTAAACCATGATACTGCTGTTAGACCGGTATCATCCGTAGTAGTTCTAACATTGAGAATTTGAGGAGGAGTTGTATCTGCATCAGAAAGTGTTGAGATTGATATCTCTTGAATTAGGCCCTCTGGAGATGCAGTCATTACACACGTGTAATTTGTTGCTGCTGCCAATCCTGAAACTTCCAACTGGTGAGAAATTTTCAACTCATCATCAGAACTGACGATTGGCTCATCCATCGCCGATGAACACGAAATTTGTGAATCTGATTGTTTAGTTGTCGACCAGGTAATGATGGCAGAACTGTCTGTTACAGTTAGCACGCTTGCTCCATATATCTGCTGAGAAATCTCAGGCATCTCAAAGCCTGTCAACTGCGCAAATTCTCCTCCAGCAACATCATATCCAGCCAAGATTGTCTCTTGTGCATCATCTGTTCTTACGATATCCAAGACGTTTGGATCATACTCAATTCCGTCCTCTGTTGAAGCATCACTTCCACCACCAAGTGTCCATGTTTTCGCAGTTTCGTCAACATCTCGCCATTTACCAGTACCAAAGCCATCTTGTGAGCCCGAGACTATGACATAACGGTAAGAGGCTACATCGGTGCCTATGACATCCTTTGATACAGTGAAAACAATCGTGTTGGTATCTTTGTCTCCTTCAACATCTACTCCTCTTGCAGATGTTGAGCCTGTATCTGATTGTACTGAATAAACCGCTCCTGGCTCTCCAGTACCACTAATCACAACCTCCCAAGCCCAATCAGGATGAATCTCTGCATTTGCACCAGGAAGCATGTCGGTTCGACCTGTTTCAGTATCTCCCTTGTCGACATAAATTTGGATAATCTGGTGAGAAAAGCCGTTGGATAGAGACCAATAATTGGTAATCTCGCCCATCTCGAAACTAAATCTTGCATTCCAATCAGATTGTTCAATTTTCACCCCTTGGATGTCGAACAAATCCATCCCGCCAGCGAAATCACTTGCAGTCGGTAGAGTGATTGTGCCATCGCCATGCCCGTCGCCTGATGCATCATTCATTTCGAGCAAGGTAACCCATTCTTCTAGTTCAGGTAAAACCATCTCTGATGGAGCAGGTGGAGCGACTTCAAGATCTGATTCAGAAGTCAAATCCGCTACTACAACCTTGATTCGAGTCGAATACCTTGGTGCCAATCCTAATTGTGACCAAGGGATTTGGAATTCATACACTTCATCATGAGCACAACCGCCTAGATTTGAGGAAACAGGACTTGCCCAAACCTCTGAAGAACCAATCACACCTTTTGCAGACAAACCAATCCATTTGGAACGCCCATCATCTCGAATTTCATCAAAGTCAAAGCGAATCAGATTCTTTGCTGGGAAACCTAGGATTTCTCCTCCAATATCCGTGCGGAAGTTTGTTTCAGCTTCATTGAAATTAACCGCATTAGGTTGCATGAAATAGATTTCAACTGCCTTGTCTGCGACTGAACCATCGTCATTTACATCGACTCTAACATAGACATTATTGGAATCATATCCAATATGGAATGATTCGATATCCATGCCGCTCCCCGTGACAGTATTGGCATCATAGCGGGCTGCTCCATCCCATTCTCCAGGAAGAGCAATCCCGTCAATCATAGGTTCAATTGTTCCTCCGTATGGAACATCCGGAATGCTCGGGTTAGTCCACAAGTCTTGCAGATATGGCGGCAATTCTAGTTCGATTGCACGGTAAATATTGGATAGATGAACCTTGAAAAGAACATCCCAATTTTCGTCGTATCCACTGTCTTGGTCCAATCCATACCACCAGAACCAATCGCTTCCTTCAGCAATGTACAGGCTTTCCCAAGCAGCATCTAGGCCTGAGTGGTTAGGATTTTCTTCTTCGAATGCTACTAGAGCTTTGCGAGCCTCTACTAGACGTTGCCATCCAAGGCTTTCCTCTGCTTCTCCCGCCCATGTTGAAAGTGTTCCATCTACCCAAGAGCCGGTTCCAATTGTATCGATTCTTGGAAGGTCTCTGTCGGTTTCTAAGAATTCACCAGGCGTAGTAGTTACAATTGTAGGGTGTGTCTCAAGACGTGAGAACCACTCATCGACAAACGGTCGACCATTGTCGTTGTGTTGGAATTCTGACATGAACATCCAGTTCTCTCCGTCCATAGATACCGTTAGCAAATGCTCTGAAGGGTCTTCACCAGCATCGATCAATTGTTGGCGAACATCGTCAACATAGGACACGAAATCAGTTACAGCATCCTCAGGAGTCATTGAACCATAGTTCCAAGCAACACGGTCGGAAATTACTCGGTCACGGAAAACTACAGCCACCTCGCCACCATCTTCACCGGTAGCAATCCAAGGCATTGCTAGGTTTGCAGCATTGGTAATATCCACATTATTGCCATTCATATCTGTAGATTTCATTAGAATTTCTTCATCTGTAACCATCCACTCTATTCCTACATCAGTTACTGGTTGAACCATAGCCGGACTCACCGCTTCCTCAGAAGGCCACATTCCAACTGGACGGAATCCCATTTCATCTTCGAACAAATCCATACCTGTAGTTAGATGGTTCTGGACATCATCTGGCCAAGGTTGCTTTGTAACTCTAATTCCGTCCTCCATTTGCCATCCCGGCATCATCAGCAAAGGCAGAATTGGATGGTAGTAAGGAGTGGTTGTCAACTCGACTTGGCCCGCTGCTGCAAGGTCGCTATACATCGGCAATACATTGCCCATGTGCTGGTGCTGTGCATCGATTACATACATCAAATCGGCATGGGTGAAATTCCCATTTTGTTGGAACATATCGATTAATCCCTCATCTCTGTGATTAGCATCATATTTTCCTAAAACATAGTCTGGTGAAAACTGATACAAATACCACAATACCTGTAAATCTAGGAACTCTTGTGGTGGCAATAAATCGTCATCCATTATCGTAGCAGGTTTGAGATTGTGCAGTGTTTTATCGTGTAAATAGGAATACATCTCAGAAGATGGTTGAACCCACGCATTAGGAACATCTTCGCTTACATTGTATATCCAGCCGCTATTCCAAAATGATTGGAATTGCATTACGTGCAATTCTCTCTCAGTAGCATTTGGATAGTCCCCCTCAGGCCAAGGCCTCTTTGCGATATCAGTGTGGACATCCAAGGTTTCTGAACGATGATAATCAAGCAATTGCTCCATGAATGAAGGAACTAGATTGTAGGTTATTTTCGTCCCTGGATATCTCTCAAGGATACCCGGAGAATCAACATATTCTGTCATTGCATGAACTCTTACCCAAGGCATTTCGTACATGTTGGTCAACTTGTTCTTGTAGTATGGTTGGTGCTGGTGAAAAATGATTGCCAAGTTTAGTGCATCATCCACTTTTTCGGGAGTTGAGCGCTCTTCGATTGTTACATCAGCTGGCGTCTGATTTACAAGATCGCTAGCAGAGTAGAAGTGGCTAAACTGCGAGAATGAATTGTTCATTGGGAATGCGGCCCAGACATTGCCGGCATCCTGCCATTGCCCCCATGCAATCAAATCCATATGGGCAGGATTACCGATATCTGTTAGTGGAATTGAGATTTCAGTGACTTTGTTTTCACTCCAACCAGCATGCATTTCTGGCGTTGAAATATCATTCCATTGACCGGAACTGAAACCGACAACTCTGGCATATGATGAGTCCTCAACAATTACCCCATAATCTGCAGCAAATGGAAGTGTCTTGATACCATTCCATGACTTTGCAGTAACAGATCCATCTTCACTTGTGTTAAGATAGAAAAATATGTCTGCGCCTTCGCTTGGTGAACTTAGGTCTGTACCATCCCATGCAAGATATAAGTTACTTGAATCCCAATCCACATGTAATGAGATTCCATTAGAATCAGTGCCCATGTGAGTCTCTGAACTCCAATCGTTCAGAGAACCATCCACAGTTGCCGCCATGGAAGTAAACGGCACAAATAGGAAAATCAAAGCCATCAGTATTGCACTTCGACGCATGTCACGGGCACAGGGAGTAAACTCAAAGGTTTTGGGCTTCACACATCATTTTGATGGCACAGTATACAGGGGTATTGTGTCACATCACGAGCCTACCAAACGGACTTAGTGATGCAGAGAAATTTATCGACTATATCATTGATTATGGCGCTTCAGTGTGGCAAATGCTGCCAATAACCCCGCCAGATGAACACGGCTCTCCATACGCATCTCCTTCCGCTTTTGCTGCTTGGAGTAACCTTGGGAAATCTAAATCCGAAGACATGAGCGATGAATCATATTGGTTGAAAGATTGGTTGCAATTTGAGGCTCTGAAAAAAATGTTCGACGGTAAGCCTTGGTATGAATGGCCGGAAGAGTTCAGAGACCGCCATCCCTCGGCATTAGAGAGTATAGTTACGGATTCAACCTCCCAAGCACAATTTATGGGTCGTTGGAAAGAAGTAAGAGAATACGCTAAATCAAAATCGGTTAGTTTGATTGGAGATTTGCCAATTTTTGTTTCTCACGATTCAGCCGATGTTTGGGCACACCGAGAATTATTCATGTTGGATGGGAAAGGAATGCCTCAAGTCGTTGCAGGTGTGCCGCCTGATTACTTCAGTAAAAAGGGACAGAGGTGGGGGACAGTTCTCTATGATTGGGATGCTCACCGAAGGGATAACTGGCGATGGTGGAAAGAGAGAATGGCTCGGATGATGCGTCTTTTTGATATTGTTCGAATCGACCACTTCAGAGGAATTCATTCGGCATGGGCAATTCCTGTCAAGCACAAAACCGCTCGCAAAGGAAAATGGTTAGAAGGACCGAAGGACGAGTTAATCGAAGCATTAATCGAAGTTTGTGGAAGCCATGAATGTATAATTGCAGAAGACCTTGGCATCATTCCAAAAGAAGTGACTGAATTACGTAAACGGCACAAATTGGAAGGGATGAGTGTATTACAATTCGCTTTCGATGATGATAACAAAGACAATCCTCACAAGCCAGAAAACATTTCTATTGACAGAGTTGTTTACACAGGAACACATGACAATAACACGACCAAGGGCTGGTGGGGTGAGAAGAAGAGAAGGCGTCTAAAGCCATACCTTCGAACTGGAGAAAGCGTGTGCCAGACAATGATTCGATTAGCTGTTGAAAGTCCTGCCCGTATGGCAATAATTCCAATACAAGACATCATGGAGTTAGGTAGTGAAGCAAGAATGAATACTCCTGGAGTCGCATTTGGCAATTGGCAATGGAAGTTTAGTTGGGATGACTTATGAGTGAAGATTTTGAAATTAGAATTACAGATTGGAATTCAATTTGTTTAATGTTTGAAGAGATGTTTGAGGGCCTAGGAAAGGTAGAGATTTCAGAAAATCTCGTTTCATTTCAATCTATTCAGCCACACGTTGCCACAGGTATTTCGCTGGATAGTAAAGGAAGAATATTAGCAAACATGCCATTACATTCCATAGAAACGGAATTTGAAATAGTCAAGATTTCTGCAGATAAGCGATCAATCAAACTAATTGGGGGGAACTCGAGTTATGTCTATCACATACCTTCTGAGATTCTAAACTCAAGAAATGGTTAACCTACGGAGGCCTGAAGATGAAATCGGATTACCTAAGAAGATTAACTGTATCTCAAAGCATTGAATTCGACCTCGACACGGAACAACTTTGGGAATTGATTAGCGCTGGAGGAAATCTAAACTCCAGCCACCCATTCTGTAAGACAAACGAAGTAATCATCTGGGAGAATGAAAAACATAGTGACAGGTTGGTTTATCTGAATGGTAGAACATACATCAGAAATTTCCAAACATGGGAAGAAGGAAAGGGTTACACTCTACTTATCGGTAAAGAAAATGGCCCGCAATCATTCGTTGAGTGGGTTATTGAGAGCGTCGGAGACAAATCAAAATTGACAATAACAGTATATCCTTTCATACTCGCAAAATTACCGAAAATCTTGGCTTTTATACCTCACAAATTATGGGTACAACCTAGATTAAAATCCTATCTAAAATCAGTATTAAGGGGATTCAATCATTATGCAACGACCGGGGAAATTGTGCCCAGAAATCACTTTGGAAAACACCCGTGGTTTTCTGATTAAGACCAGTATGCTTCACGAATTGCCTGGTTTGCATTCATACATGCAACGACATCAGAAGGACGGCTAGGAATGTCCTCAATTCCAGCCAGATGATTGTAAATCGGCATCACATTTGACATGTTGACTACACCCCATCCAACCTGTGTACAAGGTGCAATTGGAGACATTGGAGTAGTTCCCGAAGTTGGGTCCCATGTTGCGAAACTCGGATACCAAGCAGATTGATTTAGAGCGTGTCTGATGTCTGCGTTAGAAATTGGTAAGTCGCTGCTATTGACTAGCAAACCATTTCTTCCATAATCATCAGATGCTCCTGACATCATGTCACCTGCATCTTCTCTTAGCATTGTAATAACAAGACTGAGGATTCCAGCAGTTCTTGGGGTTGCGAATGAAGTTCCTGAAGTTACGTGGTAGCCATCAGTATCATCATGGTTAGGAAGAAGTTGGGTCCAATCAGCAGCAATATCAGGGTAGGAACCACTCATGGTTTCCTTCTGGTCATCATCTTCCTCAGCGTATCCTGAGATTCCAATCGACCAAGGTGGACCTGCCGTAGAATCTTGAACTGCTGGTGAAGGGGTGTTGTCGGATGCTCCTGTGTGAATCTTCTTGTAATCGACAACTGCAACTCTTGTGGCATCTTCAATTCCAGGAACCGGGACACTACCAATCGGTCCAAACGATGTGGTGATAATGTCGACCAATGGCTGGTTTGCTGCCGCTAAAACCGCTGCATCTGAGAATCCTTCAACAAAGAAAATCACAGCATCTGGGTTAGCATCCAA
>CEVN01028375.1_pt1 | contig 26215 bp, 26 predicted proteins | sample 427041 | NCBI WGS metagenome assembly CEVN01 (sample SAMEA2623463, study PRJEB7988) | marine metagenome | biome: marine biome (ENVO:00000447); feature: surface water layer (ENVO:00002042); material: "saline water (ENVO:00002010), including plankton (ENVO:xxxxxxxx)" | depth 5 m
AGAAAGGGAAAATGAAAAAGAAACCCCTCCTTCTCAAACTGGCCCCGAAGAAGAAGAGGGAATAAAAACAAGAGGATTTAAAATTCCAGGATCTAGGTATAATAAAACAGAAGAATAAAAATCATTTTTTATTTAAAAAGATTAAGCAAGCTTTCTTCATTTTTAACCCAATGTTTTACATCAATAACATAAATTTTATAATCAGAAAAAAAGTCTTTAATTTTCCAAAAGTCTTTTTTGGTTGTAACAATAGAGCTTGCACCACTATTAGACATTAATGAGTAGATTTTTTTAAGGTCTGCTCTTTTATATTGATGATGGTCTTTAAAAGAAAAAGTGCTAACAATTTTTTTACAATACAAAAGAGATTTTTTTTCAAAAGACTCAGGGTTAGCAATTCCAGAAAAACAAACGACAGGCTCTTCAATTTTGCTATGATTTAAAAAAAGGCCCTTAGTTTTATTAAATAAAAAAAGTTCAGATACAAAAGAGCTATTTAAAACTAGGGTTGTGTTTGGGTTTATAAATTTTAAAACGCGTTCTTTAACCTTAGAGCCGTTTTTATTTAGGTTTGATTTTGTAAATATAACAACATTTGCTCTGCAAAGATTTTTTAAGGGTTCTCTTAGAAAGCCTAAAGGAAGAACAGAATAATCACTTAAAGGTCGGGAAATATCCACAAGAACAATATCTAAATTTCTTTTTAAAGCAAAGGATTGGAAGCCATCATCAACTAAAATAATATTTGGGTTAAATTTGCGCTGCATAAAAAAACAGGCGTCTTTTTTATTTCCAACAACAATTGGAACATCTGGATGTTCTTGATAAAGCATAAAAGGCTCGTCCCCAGCAACTTGAGGGCACGATTCTTTAGATAAAAGAACAAGGTCTTTGTTTTTAGCGCGCCCGTACCCCCTGCTTACTATCCCGCAAGAAATATTTTCTTTTTTTAGTTTATGAACCAGCCAGCTAATCATAGGGGTTTTTCCCGTCCCTCCAACAGAAATATTTCCAACAGAAACAATAAAAGAACCCTGAGCAGGCATAGAAAAAAGATTTATTGTATTATATACAAAGCGGACAAAACGTATTAAAAAAGAATAAAACAAACTAATTATAAACAAAAAGAAACTCTTCATTTTAAATTATTAACATGTTGAGTGTTGATATTTATAAAATTAGTAATATTTTTAGAATTAGCAGAAAGATTCTTATCAAAAGGCTCTGAAAACAAAATATAAATTGTTGAAAAAGGCTTAGGAATGAAAGTTTTATCCCACGAGCCGACCCTCCAATATTTTGAGGCTTTGGCCGAAACAGCAACAATTTGAGCATTATATTTTTTAGCAACAGATAAAGAACCTTCTTTTGCAATTCTAGGAGGGCCCTTTGGACCGTCGTTAGTAACAGCAATTACAGAAGACGAATCCTTAAAAATTAAAATCATTTTTTTTATAACGTTTGCCCATCCTCGAGTGCTTGACCCCCTTATTAATTTTATATTCCAAGCCTTTAATATCCGAGAATAAATTTCAGCGTCAAAATGAGTGCTTATAATGCCGTAAAAATTAAAAGAAGAGTTTTTAAAAAAACGCGAAACATAAACAAGCTGCTCGTGCCACAAGCACAACAAAAGAGGTTGAGGGCTCTTTGCCGCATTAAGTAAAACTTCTTTTTGAACAACCTTCCAGCGGCATGTTAAAAAAATAACAAACAAAATAAACCTTAAAACTAAATAGTAAAAGTATATATAAATGTTTTTTTTCATAATTAAGAGTTTAAAATAAAATTACTACTTTTTTTATAAGAAGTGCCGTCTCCCAGCGTGCCCACAATCTCTCTCATTTCATTTAAAAACATGGTGTTGTTTGAATTAATCAGACTACAAACTTGATCAGCTATTAAGCTTGGAGCACAGTTTTTTTGTAATAATTCTTTTACAATCAGCCTGTTTCCTAAAATGTTAACAATAGAAGCAAAATTAATTTTTATAAAAAAAGAAGTTAAAAACCAGCTAATAAAAGAAGTTTTATAAATAACAACAAATGGCGTTTTAGAAATAGCGCACTCCAAGGTTGCGGTTCCAGAAGCAACAATTGCAACGTTAGATAAATTAAAAGCATGAATTGAGTTATTTGCAACAACGGTGAAGTTTGATTTTAGATTAAGTTTTTTAATTATATGTTTATTTGTTTTTTCATTGGCAACACCTATAATAAAATGAAGGTTGTCAAATTTATTATTTAATAAGGCGATAGTCTGCCTTAAAACAGGCAGGTGGTTGTCAAGCTCTTGTTGTCTACTTCCAGGAAAAACGCCAACATTAATTGTTTTAGATGGCTCTTTTTTAACTTTATTTTTATATAAATCAATCAAAGGGTGCCCAAAATAGTTTACAAAAAAATTCCTTTTTGCATACCAGTCTTTTTCAAAAGGGAAAACAACAATCATTTCATCTACATATTTTTTTATAGACAAAACTCGTTTTTCTTTCCACGCCCAAACCTGAGGACTAATATAAAAATAAATCTTAATTTGAAGTTCTTTTTTTATGGTTTGTGCTAATTTTAAATTAAAGCCAGGATAGTCAATTAAAACAATTTTTTTAGGAAGATGTTTTTTAATATCTAGAATGGTTTTGTTTTTAAGCTTTATAAAAAAAGGGAGGCGTAATAAAACCTCTAAAAACCCCATTACGGACAGCTTGTCAAACTTTTCAACTGTTTTTAATCCAGCTTTTTGCATTAAAGGGCCACCAAGACCTCTAAACATCAAAGGTTCTTTAGATTGTTTTTTAAAATTATTTATTAAATGAGACCCGTGTAAGTCTCCAGAAGGTTCCCCAGCAACTATATAAATCAATTTTTTATTTTGTGTTTTCAATGATTTTCTGAATTTTAGTTGCAACTTCTAGAGCACTTGTTCCCTCGTTTATGCCAACAAGAGGCTGCCTTTTAGTTTTTAAACAGTCTATAAAGTCTTTTAGTTCCAAATATAATGCATTGATTGGTTTTTTAGAATATTGAGTTTTATGAATATTTTGATTTTTTTTAACAGCCCAACAGTTTAAAGACTGGTTTTCAAAATCAACAACAGAATATAATTTTTTTTCAAAAACACGCATTTGTCGTAACTGCTTATTAGAAATTCGACTAGCTGTTAAGTTTGCTACAACATTATTTTCAAATCTAATTCTTGCATTAGCCAAATCAATGCCGCTTGAAACAACGCTGGTTCCGCTTGCATCAATAGTTTTTATTTTTGAAGAAACAATTGATAAAATTAAATCAATGTCATGTATCATTAAGTCTAAAACAACGGGCACATCAAGGCCTCTAACATTATATTTAGATAAACGATGCGATTCAATAAACAAAGGGGAGGGCTTATTTTTTATAAAGGCTACAAACCCCGGATTATACCTCTCAATATGTCCAACTTGAATAATTTTTTTTGCGGAAGAGTTAATTTTAACAAGCTTTTCTGCGGAACTTAAAGTATTAGAAATAGGCTTTTCAATAAAAACGTGGCAGTTTTTTTGTAGAGCCAGCTTAGCAACCTCAAAATGATTAGAAGCAGGAGTACAAATAGAAACAGAATCGCAACAATCAAGAAGATCTTCTGGACAACTGTAGGCAGTTCCTCCCTTAGAATTGACAATGTTTTGAGCTTTAGATTTAACTAAATCAAAAACGCCAACGAATGAAACGCTGTTAATTTTTTTAATTTGCTCTGCATGATAAGAGCCCAAATATCCTGCGCCAATAATGCCGTGTTTTATTTTTTTATTCATAATATATTTTTAATTGCATAATGAACATATTTATTAATATAATTATACATCAATATGTTAAACAAACTTAAAGAAAACCTACCAACTTTTGAAATACTTCTTGGGTATTTAATGTTTTTGTATTTTGTTTCAGAAACAACGATTTCAAGCGCCGTTTTATGCTTAATGTTTTTTATATATATTTGGCTTTTTACATCATTATATTTAAATCAATATACATTTACATCTTTTGTCTACGTTCTCTGTGGGAGCGGAATTTTAGTTGCTATTTCCTTGTTTTTTTTAATAGGGGTAGAAGAAGTTGCCTACCCTCAAGGAGCCTTGATGTTTCACGCAGAAGGTATTGCTAAATCCCTATTTGTTTTTTTTATATCCTCTCTTCCTTTAATTTTAGCGAATAAAGAAAATAGTTTTTCAGAGATGTTTAATTTAGAACCTGAAATAAAAACACAAAAAGAGGTAGCTCCAACATATGATGAAAGTTTATGGGAAGAGGCTGCCATAGAAGAAGTTGAATCAGGAAAATTCGAGGCTATTTAGAATTATAATAACCTCGTAAAATCGCACACAGCATTCCAACACGAATAGATAAAATATTAATTGATAAAAATTGAATTTTGTATGTTTTAAAACAAAGAAAAAGTAAACACAAGCATAAAACTTTAAATATAGCAGATCTATATAACAAAAAAGGAAATTTTATCACCTCACTCTTTAATTTTTTTGGTAATAAGTGAAAATTTAAACAACCATATTCCGTCAATTTTTTACAGTGTTGCTTAAACCCTAAATGGTTTATTCGAGTAACAAAAGAGTACTTATTAGCAATTATTTTATTTGGATATTTTTTTAACAAGCGAAAGCTAAAATCAAGCTCGCTGCCTCCATAGCTTGTTAGCGAGGTGTTAAGAGGAACTTTTTTAAAAACAGATTTTTTAATCATACAGTTGCCAAATAATAAATTTCTAAAGTGAATTTTTTCTTTGTGAAAATAACAATTTAAGCCGCGTTTTTTTCTATTTAGATAGTTTTCAAAGGCGGAATCTTCTGATTGATAATTAATTTGCCCAGCAAAGCCTACGGCATCGGTCTCTTCAACAAGCTTGGCATATTCAAAAAGTAAAAGTTTATCAGGGAGCACGTTGCTTTGTATAAAACAAACCCAATCATAAGATGATAAATCTATAGCTTTTTGTCTTGCGGCAACACGCCCCCCTTTTTTTGAAAAAGAAAAAACTTTTTTATTAAATTTAAGATTAAAAGAATTAAAATAATTTACAGAACCATCTGAAGAAGCATCGTCAACATAAATAACTTCACAATTGTTGTTGAATTTAATTTGGTTGATAGCAGCCAAAACAGACTTTAAAGAATCTAGGGTGTTCCTACCTATAATGATTAATGATATATCCATCGTTTATTATTTTAGCCTTTAATAATTTGTAAAAATTTTTTATGTTGAATGTCCCAGGTGAAATATTTTTTTGCAACGCTCCTATAATTTGAAGAATAGATTTTAGCTTCACACAGTCTATTAACAGCTTTTATTTGCGAACTTAAACAGTGGTTTTCTACTATCTCTCCAGCAGAGTGTTTGAGAATAATTTTTTGAATGTTGGGCAAACTAGAGGCAACGGTAGGCAAACCGCACAACATATATTCAAAAAGTTTGTTAGGAAGGGCAAACTTATAACTTATAGAGCTCTTGCTTATAACTGACCAGCCAACATTGCAAGCAAAGGTATATTCAAACAATTTTAAATAAGGAATTTTGCCAACAAAATGAACGCGATCTAAAACATTTAAAGATGTAGCTAGATTTATATAATATTTTTTATAAGCTCCATCGCCCACAATGACAGCCGAATACAGAGCAGTTTTTGCAATGAGTTTAATTAGCTGCCCAACCCCTCTTCCGCGATTGATAACCCCTTGATATAATATAGTTTTATTATTGGCAGGAATATTGTAAAGCTTGTATATGTTTGCTTTAGTTTGAGGAGAATAGTTGGTAGGATAATTATATATAATTTGCCAATCAACATTTGAGCAGCGACTATATTTTTTCTTTAGATAACTTAAATCTGTTTCGGCGGTTACTAAAGCGTTGTTAACGTATTTTAAAAAATATTTTTCATATATAGAAAGCAAAAAACGATGAATTGGTTTATTTTGATGGGCCGCCAAAGCAGAATAAATTTCTCTACAATCATAGACAACTTTTTGTTTTGGCTTTGCATAGATAGAGCTTGCCAAAGAATACAAATCACAAGCAATAATTGTATCAAAACTATGCCTCCTTAATGCTCGAAGTGTTTTGTTATAATGCTCCCAATAGCGCAATATTCCAAAGCCAGAAGGTTGTATTTTTATAAAATTAATTTTATCAAAAGACTTGTGAGAATGAATTTTTTTATAATGAGAAAAGACATAAACAACATAATTTCTTTTTAATGAAAGCGCCATGTTAATACATCTAGCGTCGTAGAAAAAATCACCCAAAAAAACTAAAGCAACCTTCTTCATTTAGGAAGAACAAAGTAATTTTTAATAACAATTAAAGATCTCCAACAATATAAAATTAGCAGAACGCAAAAAAGAAGCAAGCTTAAAGATAAATTAAAGCAGATTAATAAAAAAAGGCTACTCATTATAAGTAGCTCAACAATAGGTTTGTGTGAATACTTTAAAGGCATCCATAAGCTGTTTTTATATACTATAAATATTGACATACTTAAATAAGAGAAAAGAGTTGCAAAGGCTGCGCCAAAAAAACTGAACTTAGGAATAAGATATAAGTTAGATAAAACATTAACAGCTAGCCCGCATCCCCAAAAAGCAGGAACCCAGTTTTGTTTGTTTTTAAGATAAACCGAAGGCATTTGTAAAATAAACAGCCCATAAAAAAAATAAGAAAAAGCGATTATGGGAATTATTGCAGCACCAGCCCAGAAGCGAGGATTAATAATGTGTTTTCCTAAAATAGAAAATTCTACGATATGCGGGTAAGTAGCTGAAAGCAGAGTACACAAAAATAATAAAATTAAAAGAAAAGAAGTGCCAATCGACATAAAATTCTCATAATATTTTTTATTAAAATTTTTCAAATAATATGGCTGCCAACTTAAATTAAAAGAATTAACAATTATTAACACTAATGTTGCAATCTTATATCCGGCGCCATAAAGGCCAACGCTGTATACGCCATCAAGCCACTTTAACATCCATCTGTCTGATAGCTCGATTGCAATTAAAAAAACAGCAGAAGGAAAAAGAGGAAGAGCAAACTTTATCATTTTTAATAAAGTAGAAAAATTAAAATAATATAACTTTACATAAAAGAGGACAATTGGTAGCAAAAAAACACACTGAACTGTCGCTGTTCCAGCTATACTTAAAAGAGCACCGTCAAATCCTAAGTTTAAATTTCCTATTAAAATAATGTTTAGAGCTAACGAAACAACAACGTTTATCAAGCAAATAAATAAAAAATAATATTTTTTATTTGTCATTCTTAAAATATTTAAAGCTCTACTAGAAAGCATATCAAAGAAAAGAGTTGACGAAATCAACAAAGAAAAAAATAAAGGACTAAACTTGGAAATAAAACTCACAAACAATAAATCCTTTAATGCAACCAAAATACCAATAAATATAAAGCTGCTAAAAATAGAGTACAAAAAAGAAGTGCTAATAACTTCTTTAACATTGTTTTCATGAAAAAACTTTAATAAAGCTGAATCCATGCCATGATTAAAAATAGTATTTAAAAAGGCTAAAAGAGTTAACAATAAAAAAACAAAACCTAAAACTTCTGGATTAAGCAAGTTTGTGTGCAGAGGCAGCAAAAGAAAACTTATGGATCTCACGATAAGTAGGCCCACGGTATAAACTAAAGCATCACTCCAAAAAGATTTATGTTTTATCATATTTAAATTTTTTTATATAGACTGTTCTCATGGCCCCCTTTGCTCCAAAGTGCTCTTTAAATTGAATAAGACTAATTTTAGGCGAAAGCGGATCAGAGCTTTCTGGGTTTTGAGATACCCCAAAATCAACCAGGCTATAGCCCTGTTTTTTTGAAAAAACCATACAATTATATAGCTGATAAGCTGAAAGTTGAGATTTACGAAAGCTATCCAAAACTACATTATAAAAAACCAAACTAACTTTTTTATTTATAAAAAACATTAAAGATCCACCAACGATTTTATTTTTTAATTTACTTAAAATAAGAATGCATTTTTGAGGAAAAAGTTTTTTTATATTTTTAAGTTCATCAAGAGAATGAGTAGGCTTTGAATCATATTTTTTTTTTACATCAAGCAAAATTTTATAAAAAGAGCTAAAAGAATCAGATTCCTTTAAAACAATTTGATTATAAGCAGCAGGGTTATTAATATATCGTCGCTTTCTTTTTGTTAGCAAAGATATAACATCTTTTTTAGATGATATGTTTACAAGATGAGAAATATATCTTTCTTTAATTTTAAAGCCGTTTCTTTCTAAAATATAATTAATAGACTCATCGTAGCTAGACAAATAAGATGCAGGAGGAATTTTAAGAATAATGCTTGAAAATTTTTTTTTCATACAAAAGCTTTCTAATTCAGAGACAATGTAATTAATTGTTTTAAAAGAAGTTTCTTTTAGAATAATTATTCCACCATAACTAGCACCAGGATGAGAATGCAGAGAATTGTTTTTTATAGCAGCAGGCAAAACTGCAATAATTTTTTTGTTTTTAAAAAATAGCAAAGAGTAGTCCTGAAAAGCTCTATTTATGTGATAATTTAAAAAATCACGGTTTGAAAAAAGGGTTCCATTGTTTGCAGAAGAAACAAAATCATTCCATTGATTTATAAAATTTTTACTATATTTTTTTATAGAAATCATAAATAATTTTTTTAATTAAAATATATTAATCAAATTTATTGATAATTTTATACAAAAGATTGAACAAATATAAATGAATGCAAACAAAATAAAAGACATCAAAGCACGCTTTATTTTAGATTCAAGAGGAAATCCTACTGTAGAAGCAGACATTATTTTAGAAAATGGAATACTGGGTAGAGCTGCCGCTCCCAGCGGTGCTTCAACTGGCGAGAAAGAGGCCTTAGAACTAAGAGATGGAGGAAACAGCTGGCATGGCAAGGGAGTAAACTGTGCTGTAGACAATATAAAAAATATAATTAGACCACGGTTATTAGGGCAAGTGGCAGATAATATAAATGAAATTGATAGAATGCTAATTAATATTGATGGGACCCATAATAAAGCAAAAACAGGAGCGAATGCAACTCTGGCAGTATCTCTTGCAGCAGCAAAAGCTATTGCTAATTTTAATAATCAACATCTTTATGAATATATATATGAACATATTTACAACAAAGCATTTGACTTTTCTGATATTGCTATGCCTGTTCCAATGATGAACATATTAAATGGAGGAAGCCACGCTGACAACACTGTTGATTTTCAAGAATTTATGATTATGCCTGTTAATTTTAAAACCTACAGGAAAGCTTTGCAGTGTGGAACAGAAATTTTTCACACATTAAAAAAGAACTTAAAAGCGCAAAATTATAGCACTAGCATTGGAGATGAGGGAGGCTTTGCTCCCAATCTTGGCTCAAACGAAGAAGCAATAGAGCTAATAGTGCAAGCAATAACAACAGCAGGATATAAAGCAGGAAAAGATGTTTTAATTGCACTTGATGTAGCGGCAAGTGAATTTTTTATAAAAAATGAAAATAAATATTTTTTAGAATCTGAAAACAAAAAACTATCAGCAGTAGAGCTGATAGAATATTATAGACGCCTATGTTTAGAGTATCCCATTATTTCTATTGAAGATGGACTTGATCAAAACGACTGGGATTCCTGGCAAACATTAAATAAAACTTTAGGAAATAAAATTCAAATTGTAGGAGATGATTTAACCGTAACTAATCCCAAATTATTAAAAAAAGCAATTGATTTAAATTCAATGAACGCAATATTGATAAAATTAAATCAAATAGGCACGCTTTCTGAAACAATTGAAGCAATTAAAATGGCTAAAAAAAATAAATTTAATACAATTATTTCACATCGATCTGGAGAAACTGAAGACACCTTCATATCAGATTTATCTGTAGCCACCAATTCAGGGCAAATTAAAACAGGCTCTTTGTGTAGAACAGATAGAACGGCAAAATATAATCAGCTTTTAAGAATTGAAGAGTTTGTAAATGGAGAAGTACCTCTATCAAAAATTGAAATATAGTTCTTATGAAGAGAAAAAAAACAAAAAACAACAAAGGACAGCTAATATTTTCAGCAGTATTGGTGTTGTTGTTTGCAACAATTATTACAATAAATGATTTTGGTTTAATAAAATTAATAGAATTAAAAAAAATAAAATATGATTTACAAAACAATATTTATGTATTGTCGGAACAGCAAAAAAAACTTAATAACGACATTACAGAGTTACAAACAAACTCTCAACATATAGAAAAAATAGCAAGAGAAAAGTTTTTAATGGCCAAGCCAGGAGAAAAAATTTTTAGAGTAATTCAATATAAAAAAATTAATAAATAATCTTGTATAAATCGCTAACACTTTCAATTGTTTTTTTATTTTTTAATACAATTTTTTCTAATTCCTTAGATTCTGTTGACATCTCATTTAAAACAATCACAAAAAATAATATTCAATATATTTTGATTGAAGATTTTGTCAATCATTATGAATTAAAATATAGATTTTATGATTCAAAAGAAAAATTAGAAATTCAATATGGATCAAAAATAATATATTTTGCACCATTTTCATCTTATTGTAGAGTAAATAATAAAATCTATCACATGACATATTCAACAATATTAAAAAATAATAAAATATATGTTCCGGTAGAACCTTTTTATAAAATTTTACAAAAAGAAAAGATTCCAACAGAGCTGCTATCGATTAAAAAAAATCTTGCAACAGCGGTAATTAAAAAATATAATCTGAAAAAATTTAATATTAGCAAAAAAAAGAACGGGGTTTCAATTAATATAAACACAACTAAACAATTTGATTCTAAAAATATAGCGTTATCAGTTAATTCAGAAGGTTGGGTTAATTTAACCGTTCTAGGAGCACATATTGACTCCCTGGGTATGCGTCAATCAACCTTAATACAACCGATTAAAAGAGTCTATACAGTTCAGTCTGAAGAATCTGCACAAATATCCTTTTTATGTAATCAGAAGGTAGATGATTTTGCGGTTGAAGTTGATAAAAAAAATATTAAAATAAACCTTAGAACAGAGCACGCTTCTAATGTTGAAAAAATTGAAAAAATCCGAGAAAAAAGAATTATAGATACAATTGTTATTGATGCTGGCCACGGAGGGAAAGATCCAGGAGCAATTGGTGTTAATAAACTACAAGAAAAGACAGTTGTTTTAGACATTGCAAAAAACCTAGGAGCTTTAATTGAAAGAAACTTAGGAGTAAAAGTGGTATATACAAGAAAAGATGACGTATTTATTCCGCTTTGGAAAAGAACACAAACAGCAAACCAGGCAGGAGGTGATTTGTTTCTTAGTATTCACGCAAACGCAACGAAGCCCCACTCGAAAACCAGAGGATTTGAAACATATTTATTAAGAGTAGGAAAAACAGATAAGGCGATAGAAATCACAAAAAGAGAAAACGGAGTTATTGCTTTAGAAAAAACAGATTATAAATATCAAAACTTAGATGATGCGCAATTCATCGTAGCTTCAATGTCTCAAAACGCTGATATGAAAAATAGTGAAAAGCTTGCTGATCTCATTCAAAAGAAAATGGCTAACCGTCTTAAGCAATCTGTGGATAGAGGAGTAAAACAAGCAGGGTTTCATGTTTTAGTAGGGGCGTCAATGCCAAATGTTTTAATTGAGGTTGGATTTTTATCAAACAAAAATGAAGCAAATTTGTTAGGCAGGGCAACATATAGAAGAGAAATTGCTAAGGCTATTTATGAGGCGATAGCAGACTATAAGAAGGAATATGAGTCAAAACAATAAACATTATATAGGCATATTCGATAGTGGTTTAGGAGGGCTAACGGTATTGCGCGAGTTAAAAAAAATATTGCCACAAGAAAAATTTATTTATTTAGGTGATACAGCTCGCGTGCCCTATGGCAATAAAAGCGCAAAAACAATCACACAATATGTTTTACAAATAACAGAATTTTTACAGCGCAAAAATGTAAAAATGATTATAGTTGCATGCAACACGGCTTCTTCAGTTATATCGGAAAAGATAAAACAGCAAATTAATATACCTATAGTAGATGTTATCACCCCCTCTGTCCTCGCAATAAAAAAGCTTTCGGGCATTACAAACGTTGGAGTTATTGGAACAGAAACAACAATCAATTCAAAGCAATATAATAAAAAAATTACTTTAAACAACAATGAAGTAAATGTTTTTGGCCAACAATGTTCATTATTTGTTCCATTAATCGAAGAAGGCCTGATAGAACACCCCATTACAAAACAAGCAGTTCATTTATATTTAAATAATGAATTTTGTGAAAAAATTGATGCATTGATATTGGGGTGCACTCACTATCCAATGATAAAAAAAGTTATAAAATCACATTTAAAGCGCAAGATTGTTGTTGTGGATTCAGCAATTGAAACAGCGCAATATACTAAAAAATATTTACTTGCACACAATTTAGAAAGCGGAGCAAAAAACAAATTGAAAGATTTGTATTACGTAACAGATAAATTATCAAGATTTGAAGATATTGCTACAATGTTTCTTAATGAAGCTAATATAAAAATAAAGTTAGTTAACTTAACATGAATGTAGAAAAATTTTTATTTAACATTCCTTCTCAAAAAATTAAATTTGGATTATCTCGCACAGAAAGTCTTTTAAAAGCATGTAATAACCCAGAAAAAAAAGTTTTATCTATTCAAATTGTAGGAACAAACGGAAAAGGCAGTGTTTCTACCTTGTTAGCAAAAGCTTTGGTTGATAAGGGCTATAAAGTAGGCTTATATACATCTCCACATTTAGTGCATTTTACAGAAAGAATAAGAATAAATTTTAATAAGATTAAACAAAATGAAATCGAAAAATTTATAAACATATTTAAACAGGATATAGAAAGAATCAAGCCATCTTTTTTTGAAGTCATGACAGTTTTGGCATTGTGGCACTTTAAACAAGAAGGCGTAGATATTGCCATATTAGAAACAGGACTTGGAGGCAGGCTAGACAGCGTAACTGCATGCGATAATAAGTATGTGCTTTTTACATCTATTTCGCTAGATCACACAGATATTTTGGGCGATACAATAGAAGAAATTGCTAGAGAAAAAGCAGGGGCAATTATTAATAACCAGCAAATATGTATTGGTGTAAATCAATCTAAAATTGTTAACACTATATTAGAAGAAGAAGCAAAAAAAACAAACAATAAGATTAAATTTATAACCGCCCCCCCAGCAGCTATTAAAAAAATTAGCTTTAAATATTTAGAAGGAGCCCATCAAAAAACAAATGCATTTTTAGCATATCAAACAATAAAAGAATTAGAAGAAAAATTAAAAATGCAGATTGATTCATCACAAATAATAGACTCTTTTAAAAAAACGGTTTGGCCAGGGAGGTTTCAAACTATATGCAACAAGCCAAAAATAATTTATGACGTAGCACACAACAAGGAGGGGCTGGAGGCTTTTATTAACACCTTTGTTGGTTTTAAATTTAAAAAAAGAAAAGTTTTAATATTAGGGTTTGAGCAAAACAAGCAAATTAAAGTGCAAATTAAAAAATTTAACTTAATTTTTGACTTCATTATTTGCACAGAAACTAACATTAGAAAAAGCATGCCGGCTTCAGAAATTTTTCAAACATTAAATTCAAAAAAAGCATTAATTATAAAGGATGCTAATAAAGCTCTAGAATACGCATTTCACAAATTTTCAAATGAAACAATAATTAGTATTGTGGGAAGCCATTTCTTTGCCCCCTATATAAACAATTATTATCAAAATTGTTTTGCAATAGATAAATAAAAGGTCTTAATTTATATAAGCTAACAGAAATTAACCTGATTTCTGTTCTTGAAACCGCTTTAAAGTTCATTTTTAATCAAATTAATCTGGAGAACTATATAAATGAAAACTAGAGAACTACAGTCATTAACTGTAAAAGAGTTGCATAAATTAGCAAACGAGCAAGGAATAAAAGATTTTTCAGGCTTGAAAAAACAAGAATTAATAATTGAAATTCTAGCAACTCAAGCTAAAAAAAAGGGAGCAATTTATGGAGAGGGTGTATTAGAAGTTATGTCTGATGGATATGGTTTTTTGCGCTCTCCTGATTATAGTTATTTGCCTGGGCCCGATGATATATATGTTTCACATTCTCAAATAAAACGCTTCAGATTAAAAACTGGTCATATGGTTGCTGGTCAAATACGACCACCAAAAGATAAAGAGCGATTTTTTGCATTATTGCGAGTAGAAAAAATTAATGAAATTAATCCAGAAGAGTCAAAAGGTTTGGTTCATTTTGATAATTTAACACCTCTTTATCCTGAGGAAATAATAAAATTAGAGACTCCAGAATCAGGTATATCCGCACGAACCATAGATATGCTGGCGCCTATAGGAAAAGGACAAAGAGGCTTGATTGTAGCTCAGCCCAAAACAGGAAAAACCATTTTATTACAAAAAATTGCTAATGCAATTTCTGAAAATGAGCCCAACATTAAATTAATTATTTTGCTTATTGATGAGCGCCCTGAGGAAGTTACAGATATGGCAAGAAGCGTAAAGGCGGAGGTATTAGCCTCAACTTTTGATGAGCCAGCAGAAAGGCATGTTCAGGTGGCAGAAATGGTGATAGAAAAAGCAAAGCGTTCAGTTGAAAGTGGCGAAGATGTGGTTATTTTGTTAGATTCAATAACAAGGCTAGCAAGAGCTTACAACACAGTTATTCCACATAGTGGTAAAATTTTATCTGGAGGAGTAGATTCAAACGCATTACACAAGCCAAAAAGATTTTTTGGAGCAGCAAGAAATGTTGAGTTTGGAGGAAGCTTAACTATTATCTCTACAGCATTAATTGATACAGGCAGTAGGATGGATGAAGTGATTTTTGAAGAATTTAAAGGAACAGGAAATCAAGAATTAGTACTGGATAGAGATTTAAGCGACAAGCGAATCTATCCTTCTATTAATTTAAATAGATCTGGAACTAGAAGAGAAGATAAGTTGATAGGGAAAAAAGATTTATCTAGAATTTGGCTTTTAAGAAAACTATTATCTAAAATGACAAATATTGAAGCTATGGAATTTTTATTAGAAAAATTAAAAAGAACAAAGAGCAATAGAGAGTTTTTAGATACAATGAACACTTAAAGAATGAGTTTTTTATCAGAGAGAATAAATAGAATTCAGCCTTCTGCTACCCTAGAAATGACAGCTAAGGCGGCTGAGTTAAAGCGTCTAGGTAAACCCGTCTATAATTTAAGCGTTGGAGAGCCGGACTTCCCCACTCCTCAAAACATTCAAAATGCAGGAAAGTTTGCAATTGAAAATGGCCATACTAAGTATACGCCAGGTTCAGGCACCCATGACTTAAAACAGGCCATTATTACAAAACTTAAAAGAGACAATAAATTAACATATGCTTTAAATGAAGTTGTGGTGTCGTGCGGAGGTAAGCACTCTTTATATAATGCTTGTCAGGCTTTGTTTCAAAAAAATGATGAGGTTATTATTTTTTCTCCATATTGGGTTTCTTTTCCTGATTTTGTTTCAGTTACTGGAGCAACTCCGGTTTTTGTTTCCACCGACAAAACAAAACAGTTTGAACCAAACTTCAAAGATTTAGAATCTAAAATTACATCTAATACGAAGGGCATTATTATAAACTCTCCATCTAATCCAACTGGAGGAGTTTGGAGCAACGAAGCATGTTTAAGAGTTTTAGAAATATGTAAAAAGAGAAAAGATATATGGGTTTTTTCTGATGAGTGTTATGAACAATTAACTTATGACAAGCCCTTTCAAAGTGTTGCAAGCTTAGATTTACAAAACAAAAATATCATTACATTTCAAAGCTGCTCTAAAACATATGCAATGACAGGTTGGAGAATAGGATATATTGGAGGAGATGCGAGGCTGGTGAGCGCGGTAGCTAAGCTGCAGGGCCAAAGCACTTCGTGTCCCAATTCAATTGCTCAATATGCTGCAATTGAAGCATTAACAGGAGACCAAAGCTGTGTTCAAAAAATGAGAAAGATATTTTTACATAGAAGAAACGTAATTCTTGAAAAATTAAATAATATCCCAAATATTGTATGTGATCAACCTAATGGAGCATTTTATGTTTTTCCTGATTTTTCTTATTATATGGGATCTAAAACACCAAATGGAAAAACAATTAGCAATGCTAACGATTTATGCTCTTATATTTTGGATTTAACGGGGGTTGTTTCTGTATCGGGAGAGAGCTTTGGAGCGCCAGGTTATATTCGTTTTTCTTATGCAACGTCCGATGAAATTATTAATGACTCAATGGATTTAGTAAAAAACGCAATAGAAACTTTAAACTTTTAAATAACTAATTTATTTAGTAATATAAGCCCCGTTAATTTTTATGTTAAAATTTAAAAAGGATTAAGACAATGTCAAGAGTATGTCAAGTAACAGGAAAAAGAGCATTAGTTGGGAACAACGTTTCTAAATCAAATGTTAAAACCAAAAGAAAGCAATTTCCTAATTTACAAACAAGAAGATTATATGTCCCTGAATTAGATAAAAAAATTAAAGTTAAATTATCAACTTCAGCATTAAAAACAATTGACAAAATTGGATTGATGACATATTTAAAAAAGCAGAATTTAAAGTTGTCAGATATTAGTTAATAATTAAAGGCAGAATTATGAAAAAAAATATTCACCCTAAAGATTATAGATATGTTGTTTTCCAGGATGTTTCATGCGATTATCAATTTCTTACTAAATCAAGCATCGAAACAAAAGAAACAATTAAATGGGAAGATGGAAATGAGTATCCTTTGTATAAATTAGATATTTCTGATAAGTCTCACCCATATTTTACAGGTCAGCAAAATTTAGTTGATACAGCTGGTAGGATTGAAAAATATATGAAAAAATATAATATGAGTCCTACAGATAAAAACAAAAAAGATTAAATTAAATATTGTAAATAAATTGCGGCTCGAATTTCATTAATAAATGAAACGGGCCGTTTTATTATTATGAAACAAATTATAAAACATATATATGTAATATTAATGAAGTCTTCTATCCTTGTTGGCGGGCAAGCGGTAATAGAGGGTGTAATGATGCGCGTACCTGGAGCATATGCGACAGCTGTAAGATTAAAAAACAACACCATAGTATATAAAAAGCATTCATTCACTTCGATTATTGAAAAGAAAAAATTACAAAATGCATATTTTATAAGAGGAATGGTCCATCTATATGAATCTATGAAAATTGGATATTCTACCTTAGATTGGTCAGCTCAGTTACAGGAAGAAGAGCCCACAAAGAACAACAAACTTCTTGATTGGATTATGACAGTATTTTCTATCTTTTTTGCTCTTGGAATTTTTGTTTTTTTACCGCTTTATGGAACGTCATATTTTTTCTCTCAAACAACCAGCCATCCCTTTTATTTTAACATTATAGCAGGTGTTTTTAGAATATTAATTTTTTTAATATACTTAATTACCATCTCCCAATTAAATGATGTAAAACGACTTTTTGCTTATCATGGAGCTGAACATAAAACAGTTTATAATTTTGAATCAGGGCAAGAATTAAGTATAAAAAATGCAAGAAGTTTTTCTACAAAACATCCTCGATGCGGAACAAGCTTTGTTTTTATTATAATGTTGGTGACAATATTTTCATATGCTATTATTGACATGATTGCATTGTTGTTTATTGAAGAGCTAACATATTTGTATAGGCTGTTTTTTCATATAATTTTTTTACCAATAGTATCAGGTGTTGGCTATGAGGTGTTAAAGTTTCTTGCAAAACATCAAGGCAATTTGGTATGTAATGTCTTATCTAAGCCAGGCCTGTGGTTGCAGCATATTACAACAAATGAACCCAGTGACAACCAGTTAGAAGTTGCAATAAGAGCTTTACAAGAAGCATTTGGAGATAAAATTCACAACTATGCAGGAAAAGAATTTAAAGCAGACGCTATAGGATAATGATTGATAGATTAAAAAAAATCATATCTAATTATGATGATTTGGCCAAACAGATGAGCGACCCTAATGTTGTAGCTGACATAAAGAAATACACAAATCTAGCAAAAGAACACAGACATTTAGGCAATATAGCGCCAAAAGCCCAAGAATATATAAATTTATTTAATCAAATTAAAGATGATGAAGACATTTTACAAGGAGATGATAAAGAATTAAAAGAAATAGCAAAAGAAGAAATAACAATTTTAAAAAATTCTTTAAATGTCCTAAATGATGAATTAAAAATTTTATTGCTTCCACAAGATCCTAATGATAGCAAGAATACCTTGGTAGAAATAAGGAGCGGCACAGGAGGAAATGAAGCAGCATTGTTTGCAGAAAATTTGTTTAGGATGTATACTAGGTTTTGTGAATCTAAAAAGTGGAAGCATGAGCTGTTATCAATCAATGAAAATGAAGGAGGAGGCCTTAAGGAAGTAATTTTTTCTGTTTCTGGAGAAAATGTTTATGGTATTTTAAAATATGAGTCAGGAGTGCATAGAGTACAGAGAATTCCTGAAACAGAATCTAATGGTCGCATTCATACAAGCGCAGCAACTGTAGCCGTTTTGCCAGAAGCAGAAGACGTTGATATTGAAATTAATGACAATGAATTAAAAATCGACACATATAGAGCATCAGGAGCAGGGGGGCAGCATGTCAATAAAACTGAATCAGCAATACGCATAACCCACTTGCCAACGGGTCTTGTTGTAACTTGCCAAGATGAATCTTCTCAGCATAAAAACAAAGATAAAGCCATGAAGGTTTTAAGATCTCGGTTAATGGATTATGAGATTGAAAAAATAAACAAGCAGAGATCAAGTGCGCGAAAATTAATGGTGTCTACAGGAGATCGAAGCGCAAAAATTAGAACGTATAATTTTCCTCAAGGAAGGATTACAGACCATAGAATTAATCTAACATTATATAAATTAGAAGAAATTTTAAACGGTGATTTAAACGAGTTTATAGAAAAAATTAAATTAGAAGATCAAAAAATTCAATTAGCAGAGCTTAGCGCTTAAATCATTAAGTATGAATGCTTTTTTACAATCATGTAAAAAAAAATTATTATTACATGGTATTGATAATGCAAAAAAAGAACTAGAATGGTTTATTGAAAAAAACAGTTTATTTACCAAAGACGAAATTTTGTTAAATAAAATAAAAATAAACGATAATTTAAAAACCAAGATATTAAATTTTGTAGATAGGCGCAGCAATCTTGAACCATTTCAATATATTTTAGAATCATCAACCTTTTATGGACGCGATTTTTATGTTAATCCAAGTGTTTTAATTCCAAGGCCTGAAACAGAAACTATAATATATCAGTTAAAAAAATCAACTCAAACATTTAATCATGCTTTGGATATTGGAACCGGTTCTGGGAATCTAGCTATAACGCTATCATTAGAAAAAATTGTTAAAAAAGTCACAGCTATAGATAAATCTTATAAAGCTTTAAAAGTTGCAAAGGAGAACGCAAGACAATATAACACTAAGAGTATTAAATTTGTACAGCAAGATTTTTTAGATGATAAAATAATTAACAAGTATGATTTAATAGTTAGTAACCCTCCATATATATCAATTGATGAATATATGAATTTAAATAAACAGGTCAAAAATCATGAGCCTGCAATAGCTTTAACAGATTTTCACGATGGATTATTGTTTTATAAAAAAATAGAAGAAAATTTAAATACAGTTTTATGCGATAATGGAGCCCTGTTTTTAGAAATAGGCTTAGAAAAACAAAAAGACAAAATTAATAAAATCTTTAATAAATATTGTACAACCTGGTTTAAAGATTTAAACGGAGACTATAGAGTTGTCAAAATTAAAAAAAATTAAGCTTTATTGTCAGTTAATTAGGTACCATAATTTATTAATTGGCGCATCAGCTGTTTTAGTTATGGCTCAATTGTTACAATATAGCAACCATAACATGATTTTTTTATGCGCCCTTGTGGTGATGATAATAATGGCTTTAGGAAATATAGATAATGATATAGTTGATAAAAATATTGATAAGATTAATCACCCCGATAGGGTGATAGTTAACAAATCATTATCTATGCGAGAAATTGAAATATTTAAAAAAATATTAATTGCATTAGTTTTTGTTTTAACATTACAATTTAATTACTGGTGTGCTGTTTTGATTTATGGAGTTATTATTCCCTTATTGTTTTTATATAATTATTATTTGAAAAATTATTTTTTAATTGGCAACATTGTGGTCGCATTTTTATTAGGTTTTGTTTTTGTTTTTTCTGAATTAGCACTAACCGAACGTTTACACTTTTCTTTTATTCCCTTTGTGTTAGCATTTAACCTATCTCTTATTAGAGAAATAGTTAAAGATATGCAAGACTACATTGGGGATTTAAAGCATAACGTAAAAACCGCGCCCGTCATTCTTGGAATAAATAAAACATCATATTGCCTATCGGCATATATCATAGTTTGTATTGTATTGTTTATTTTGCCCTATCTATGTGGTTTTTATGGGAAATTATATTTAATATCATTAATTTTTTGCATAGAGATTCCTTTAATATATTCGGTGTTTTTATTATTAAGAGTTCAAAAAAAATCTAGCTTTAGGCGATTAAGTTTTTTACATAAAATTTTAAGCGTATCGGGCTTGATTGTAATTTTACTATCAAAAGGATAAAGTTTTATGGCTGATTTTGTGCACCTACACAACCACTCTGATTTTTCATTGCTAGACGCAGCGCAAACTGTAGATACCATGTGCAATAGAGTTTATGATTTAAAGATGGATTCAATTGCAATTACAGAGCATGGAAATTTATTTTCAATGATACCATTTTATAAAAAAGCAAGAGAGACTGGCATTAAGCCAATCATTGGATGTGAGATATATGTTGCCGTTAATAAGCATACAGATAAAAAACAAATAACAAACTCTTTAGGTAAAAAATGGGGGTATCACCATCTTGTGTTGCTAGCCCAAAACAATCAGGGGTATAAGAATTTAATGGCACTATCATCTATCGGCTATTTGGAAGGTTTTTATTATAGGCCTCGGGTTGATAAAGACCTATTAAAGCAATTTAATGAAGGATTAATTGCCACTTCAGCGTGTTTAGCAGGCGAAGTTACATCCTATGCTGCTATAGGAGATTATGAAAATGCTAAAAAAGCTGCGCTTTCTTATGCGGAGATTTTCCCAGATAGATTTTATTTAGAACTGCAAGACCATAACATTCCCGAAGAACAAGCAGCACATAAAATTTTAAAGAAACTTTCAAAAGAGTTAAATATACCTCTAATTGCAACGAATGATTGTCATTATTGTATGAAAGAAGATTCAGACGCACACGATGTTCTGTTTTGTTTGGGCACTGGGAAAAATCGCAGCGATACTAATAGGTTAAAATATGAACCACATCAATTTTATATTAAATCTCCAGATGAAATGTTTCAAATTTTTAAAGATGTTCCTCAGGCTTTAGAAAATACGGTTGCAATAGCAGAGCAATGTAATGTAGATATAAGCTTAGGACAATATCATTTGCCTAAATATCCACTAGCAGACAACATGTCTAGTCCTGATGATTATCTCAAACAACTTTGTTTAGAGGGAATGAAAAAAAAATATTCTTCTATTACGCCAGATTTAAATAAAAGACTGGAGTATGAGTTATCAATAATAAAAAATATGGGATATGCTGGATATTTTTTAATAACTCAAGATTTTGTTAAATATGCTAAACAAAATAACATACCAGTTGGTCCGGGAAGAGGTTCAGCAGCAGGATCCCTAGTTTCCTATTGTACAGATATAACAGATGTAGATCCCATACAGTATAACTTAATTTTTGAGCGTTTTTTGAATCCAGAAAGAGTCACAATGCCAGATATAGATATAGATTTTTGTATAGAGGGTCGTGATAGGGTTATTAACTATATAAAAGATAAATATGGCCACGACTCGGTAGCTCAGATTATTACTTTTGGAACCATGAAAGCAAAGTCAGTTATAAGAGATGTGGGCCGAGTCTTAGGCATGAGCTATGGAGAGGTTGATTCGATAGCTAAACTTATTCCTAATGAACCAAAAATGAATTTACGTAAAGCACTTAAAATGAATAGTGATCTAAAAAAAATAGCACTTAAAAGCGAAACACACAAACAGCTTATTGATTTTTCACAAACATTAGAGGGGTGCCATCGACATGCTTCAACGCATGCAGCAGGAGTTGTGGTAACTCCTGGTCCGCTAACAAATTATGTTCCATTATTTAAAAGTCCATCTGCAGATGAAATCACAACGCAGGTAGATATGAATGGCCTGGAAGAGATGGGATTATTAAAAATGGATTTTTTAGGTCTGAGAAACTTAACAGTTATCCAAAAAACAATTGACATTATTAAAGATAGGCACAATAAAACAATTGATATTGCAAAGATTGATTTAGACAATCAAAAAGTTTTTAAAGAAATTTTTCAATTAGCGCATACAACAGGAATTTTTCAATTTGAATCAGAAGGGATGAGAGAGTATTTATTACAACTTGAAGCCACCTCTATTGAAGATTTAATTCAAATGACATCTCTTTACAGACCTGGTCCAATGAGTAATATACCAGAATTTATTGCACGAAAAAAGGGCAATGCTCCTATTAAATACTTGCATCCAAGCTTAGAAAAGATTTTAAAAGAAACATATGGTATTATTGTATATCAAGAACAAGTTATGCAAATCTCATCACAAATTGGAGGCTTTACATTAGCGGAGGCAGATATTTTAAGGCGAGCAATGGGAAAAAAGAAAAAAGATTTAATGTCTTCTTATAGAATTAAATTTATTGATGGCGCAATAAAGCAAAATATTAATAAAAAAATAGCCATCGAAATTTTTGAATTCTTAGAAAAATTTGCTGAGTATGGATTTAACAAAAGCCATGCAGCAGCCTATACAATCATATCATATCAAACAGCTTGGCTGAAGTGTTTTTATCCTATAGAATTTTTAACTGCTAACATATCATCTGATATTAACGACACAGATCGCTTAATTAAATTATTATCTGAAGCCAAAAGAATGGATATAGAAATAAAGCCGCCAAACATCAATTATTCATCGGCAGATTTTACAATTCAAGATGATAAAACAATACGTTATGGATTGGCAGCAGTTAAAAACGTAGGGTATAAAAGCGCAGAACACATTGCTAATTATAGATTGTCTAATAAAAAATATAAATCAATTTTTGATTTATGCATGATAGATGAATTAGTAAATAAAAAAGTTATTGAAAGCTTGATATTATCTGGAGCCTGCGATGATTTAAAAGAACATAGAGCCCAACAGTTTGAATCTTTAGAAACAATTATTAGTTTTAGTAATAAGTTTCATAAAAATAAAAATACTAATCAAGAATCATTATTTGGAGATGAAAATCTTTTAGGAATTGCTCCACCAGCTTTGCCAGATACAGAAGCATGGAGTGTAGAGCGGTGCAGCAAGTCAGAAAAAGAATTATTAGGGTTTTATTTAACACACAATCCGCTGTCAAAACATGAAAATGATTTAAAAGAAATTATATTATCAAATAAAATGAATAATAAAAAAAATGATGCGATTAAAGTTGGAGGTATCATTGCAGATGTAGAATATAGATTTGATAAAAATAATAATAAATGGGCCCTGTTAAAAGTAGAGTCATTATATAACACGGTTCAAGTTTATGTTTTTAATGATGCTTTTCAAAAGTATGAAAATTTATTACTAGAAGATAATATGTGTTTTTTTGTTGGAAGAGACTTCAACCAAAGTGATAGCGAGATAAGCTCAAGAATGGTTGCCAATCAAATATATAATTTAGATGGAATTTGTAATCAATTAACAAAAAACATAAACATAAAATTAAATTTTGAAAATAATAAAAAAGATGTTTTAAATAGCATTGAAGCCTTAAGTGAAACATATAAAGGAAACTATTCACTTATTTTACATATTGAGAACAGCGCAAGAAACGTTCAAAAAATTTTAATAAATAAAATAAAATTTTCTATTGATAGCCATGCATTACAAAACCTTAGAAATGAGTTTGGTAATAAAAATGTTTGGCTTACTATGTAATAAAATGATTGCGTTAATTCAAAGAGTAAAAGAAGCAAAAGTGACTATAAATAAAAAGCCTTATAGCAAAATAAACGATGGAATTTTAGTTTTTTTAGGGATTCACAAGGATGATAAAAAAAAGGATGCAGAATTTTTGGTTAACAAATTAAGCTTGTTAAGAATATTTAAAGATGAAAATAATAAAATGAATAAAAATATTAAAGCAGCCGGAGGATCAATGCTGATTGTGAGTCAATTTACATTATATTCTGATATAAAAAGGGGCAATAGGCCAAATTTTTTAAATGCCGCTCCTCCCGCTTTAGCAAAAAAGTTATATGATTATTTTGTTGATTTACTTAAAATTAATCATGATGATGTAAAAACAGGTAAATTTGGAGCAGACATGAAAGTACAATTAATTAATGATGGGCCCGTAACACTAATTTTGGAATCAGAAAAATGAAAAAAAATATAAGAATATTAATGGCTAAACCGGGTTTAGATGGCCATGATAGAGGAATTAAAATTTTAGCCCGAGCTTATAGGGATGCTGGTATGGAGGTCATATATTTAGGACTTCGTCAAACTCCAAAGATGATTGTTCAAGCAGCAATTCAAGAGGATGTTGATGTAATAGCTTTATCTATTTTAAGCGGAGCACATTTAACTATTTTTACTAAAGTAAAGCAGCTATTAGATAAAGAAGGTATAAAGGATGTGTTGATTACAGGGGGCGGCATTATTCCAAAAGAAGATATGGCAAAGTTAAAAAAGATTGGTATAGGAGAATTATTTGGACCTGGCGCATCAATTAGTGAATCTTTATGTTATATACAAGATTGGGTAAAGAAAAATAAATGAATTTAAATTTAACTAAAAAAAACCTTGAGCATTTATTTGCTAATAATTTTTCATCACCAGCATTTATAATGTTGGCAAATATATATTATGATGTTAAACAATATGATAGAGCTCAGCGAGTATGTCAAATTGGTTTAAAGAACAACCCAAACAATCAGGTTGGGCAATATATTTTATCTAAGATTATGGTAAAAAATAAAAAGTATCTTGAATCTGAAAAATTGTTAAAAGATATTGTAATGAAAGATCAAAACAACATTAAAGCCTTATTATTGCTATTGCAAGTAAGCGAACGATTAAAAAGAAAGCAGAGTTCTATAGAAAAATATTCTAAGCACCTTTATAAGATTTTACCAAACAATAAAAAAATGCGAACCGATAAAGCACAAAAACAGCTTCATGAAAAATCTAAGAAAAATAAACAAAAAGAAATTAATATAGACGAAAAACAAGTTATTATTAATGAGCACATGGCTACTAAAACAATGTATTTAATTATGAAAAAGCAAAAAAAATATATGGTTGCAAAACAAATTTTAGAAACCATGATAAATAAAAAAAATAAAATTGAATTTTCAAAGCAGGAGCTTAAAACAATTAATTCTTTAATTGATAAGGAGAAAAATTAATATGTCGTTTAATGATAGATTATTAAAAATAAAAGATAAAATTCAGACAAATAAATTGGATGGAATTTATATTACTAACATAACCAATGTGCGTTATTTAACAGGCTTTACTGGCTCTGCAGGTTCCTTGCTAATTATAGGAGATAGCCAATATTTTTTTACTGATGGCAGGTATATTTCTCAATCCAAAGAGCAGGTTAAAGATTGCGAAATTCATATAGTAGGAGGAGCTCATTACTTAGAAATTAAAACAAAAAATTTAATTCCAGCTAATGCAAAAATTGGCTTTGAATCTTTAGCAATGAACGTTGATGCATATGATCAATTGACACAAGCTCTAAGCCATTGTGATTGGGAAAAGACTTCAATGATTGTAGAAAAAATTGCTGCAACAAAAGACATGTTGGAAATAGAGTCACTTAAAACCGCGATAGAAATTACAGATGAAGTTTTTACACAGATTATACCTGAATTAAAAGTTGGAGCTGTGGAAAAAGAAATTTCTGCTAAAATATCATATTTGTTTAAAATGAATGG
>CEVN01159850.1_pt1 | contig 26065 bp, 25 predicted proteins | sample 427041 | NCBI WGS metagenome assembly CEVN01 (sample SAMEA2623463, study PRJEB7988) | marine metagenome | biome: marine biome (ENVO:00000447); feature: surface water layer (ENVO:00002042); material: "saline water (ENVO:00002010), including plankton (ENVO:xxxxxxxx)" | depth 5 m
CTACTGATACGGCAACGCCTTCGCTATGGTCTGAATACCCCGTTTTGAGTCCAAACGTCTTGCGCATTGTTGTTATTGCACTAAGGTTTATGTCTTTCGCCGGAGCAGGATATTCGCTTGTGCAATGTAAAAGTGTTACCTTTTCATACAACAACTGCCGAATGCCAGAAGATGCATACGCACTTTTAAACGCCTCACGCGATGGTTTAACAGAAGATTTTTTACCATGAATTAAACCAAACGCAATAACTTCTAGTGCCTGCTTGATCTCGGGCAGCGTTGACATACCCGTTGAAACAATCAAATCACACTCTGTTTGAGCATACTCTAGAATCAATGGACCATTAGTTATGTCACCAGATGATATCTTTAAGGTTTTTAAACCCAAATCATTTACAAGAAATGTCAGACTTTCCGAATCAAATGCCGTTGATAGAAAAATAATTTTCTTTTTCTCACAATACTCCATCAATTCATGATGCATAGCATGAGACAGTTCCAAACGTTTTAACATCGCAAATTGCGTCTCATTGGAACTCGTAGTTTGCTGCTGGTAACTCGCTTTGGCAGCACCCTTGGTAACCAGATTTTCCGCTTTGAATGTTTGAAACTTAACCGCATCGGCCCCAGACTCAGCAGCCGCATCAATAAGTTGGAAGGCCATGTCACGATCGCCATTATGGTTCACGCCAGCTTCAGCAATTACAAGTACAGGTGTCATAGTCGATTTGCAGTGTAAATTTTTTCATATTGAAATTATATGCTTATGAAACTTTCGAGAATTCTTAAACCAGAATCACCACTTTTTTCTGGATGAAACTGAAACCCCATAACATTTTCCTTTCTAACCGCAGCTGTTACCCGAAGATTTTCATACTCCGCATAAGCTAATAAATCCTCACTATTTTCTGGCACCGCCATAAATGAGTGCACAAAATAGAAATAATCATCCTCTGCAATATCACTCAAAATAGATCCATGCCAATCGCTCTTGCTAGTAGGACAATGAAGCGTGTTCCAACCGATATGTGGAATTTTACGAACGTGCTTTCCGTCTTCTTTCTCTGGCACAGCGCTAACTATACCTGGTATAAACCCAAGACCAGAATGCGATCCATGTTCTTCACTACGCTCAAGCAACATTTGCATACCCAAGCAAATACCCATAAGTGGGTTCCCTTTTTTTACGAACTCATCGATTGCAGGGATAACGCCCGCCTCAGAAAGACCCTTCATCCCATCTTTAAAGGCACCAACTCCGGGCAAAACTAATCGTTCAGCTTTAGCAATTTCTTCAGGAATAGACGACAGCGTAACAGTTGCACGGGCTCGTTCTAAACCACGCTGAACGCTTTTAATATTACCCATCCCATAATCAACCACAACAACATTACTCATTGGTTGCCTCCTGACGAATTCACATGACGCACTGGGATATCTTGATCAATACAGTACTGCCGAATTTCGCCAACACCGTGATGATTATAGTGTAGTATATGCGCTATAGCAACCGCATCTGCATGACCGTAATTAACCACGTCGCCAAGATCTTCAAGTTTCCCCATACCACCACTAGCTATTACAGGAATAGTCACTGCGTCCGTGACTGCTTTAACCAACTCAACATCAAATCCCTTAGCCGTGCCCTCTTTATCCACTGAAGTAAGCATAATTTCTCCCGCACCCAACATCTGTCCTTTTACAGCCCATTCGATAACGTCCAAATAACTGTGTTCCCGCCCATTATCGTAATAGGCTTCCCAACTATTATCTAAACGCTTCGCCTGAATTGAGAGCACCATACATTGGCTTCCGAAACGCTTTGCAACATCAGTAATTATTTTCGGATCCTTAATAGCTGCCGTGTTGATTGAAACCTTATCCGCTCCAGCTCTTAGCGCAGAAGCAACATCATCAATACTACGTAATCCACCGCCTACCGTTATCGGAACAAAAATATCATTGGTTGTTTTCTCAATTATATCGAATAAGCTATTGCGTTCATAAAGACTCGCAACAATATCTGCATAGAAAATTTCATCGATACCTTGCTTATAATAACGGCGCGCAAAATCATTGGGATCACCCAGCTTACGCAAACCTTCAAGCTGTATCCCTTTCACGAGATTTGGAGCCTTCACATCAAGCCGGGAAATCAACCGTACATTACGCATAGATCAACCTACTCATCGTGCCAAACGGCGCTACGAAGCTTCCAAACTCCACTTTCTTGCTTCCATAAATGTGGAGACCGAAACGAATCCGTAAGGCTATCAAAATAGTTGCGATCCATTATTGGTTGCTCAAACATTTTGCTTGCAATAGGATATTCTTTGCTATTGATACTCAAATAATCAAATATTTCATCAGAAAAACGATCAGGAAATTCTATGTCATATTTTTTAACTAGGGCAACCCCTTCATCCCTAGTTATTTCACCAGACCTAATTTCTTGAGCAGCATCCTCTGTAGCACGTCCTCTACCAAATTTTATTCCTGTGGTAAAATAATGCATGTCGTCTATTTTGTCATCGATACTGCTATATTTTGAATATGTACCAGCAGAACGCTCTGGTGCCGCTTGAAACCCTGAATTTTCAACAGCATAATAATACGCACCCTGAGGATGCCACCTTTTGTAATATCCGTAGTAATGAACCTCTATTGATTTTTTGTGGAGCATATTTTCATCAATTGGCATGTATGGCTGAAGCTCGCTTCTATCAATCCCAAAATTTTCAATGAGGTCTAACACAGACACACCGGATAGGTACATTTCATCAAAATCAATGCCAGAAAAGAACTTTGAGTCTTGTCTTGATTTGTCATTTCCTTCAATTGGTGAACCATATTCCGCTTCATGTTCACCATAAAATATCAGCGGTATACTCATGGCAGAGGCTATCTTTGGTGCCAGTGATTTTTGACCAAAAATAAATGGTTGAAAAGGATGAAATAGTACATCAACGGCAAGTCTTGTTAATAGTCGATGTACAAGTCCGTTTGGTGTTACTAAGATATTATCTTGCCCCCCATGCACCCAAGCGTCAAAGTTTTTCCTTCCCCAATCGGTATACATATGAGGAGACCATGTAATCGTAAGCGGGTGCATTCCATATTTATGCTTCAATTCGTGTGAGACATAGATACTGTCTTTCCCTCCTGACCCAGGCACGATGCAGTCATAACTACCATCGTTTTTTCGGTGCCGATCACACAATTCAATTAACTTTTGCTCTCTTAATATCCAGTCAATTCTATCTTTTTCTAAGGAATGTTCACATGCTGAACATACCTGATCACTGTTAAATTGAATTGCGCTTTTTTTTGAGCTTTTTTTGTGTTTATATTCAACGGTAGTGCTTGGTCTTTGATTAGATTCAACACAAATCGAACAAAACTGGACATCTTTTGGTAATCCATATTTTGCGTGAGGCTTTGAATTATCCGATTTATACTCAGTCAAGTTTTGCAATACGGTTGGACGTTTAATCATCATTTTTCTCCTCCCACACTGTCTTTTTTAATATCCAGCCATCTGAATTTTTTTCCCATAAATGTGGCGATCTCCATGAGTCAATTACCTCCCAATATAACTCTTCATTAATCTGTAAATAATCTAAAGTTTCCTTGAAATATTTTTTTGGGAATTCTCCATCATATTTCTTAACCAGTAATTTTCCTTCTTCTCTCGTAATTTTACCATCACGAATTTCATGTGCTGCATCGCTAGTTGCCCTACCTATTCCAAACTTAATATACGACAAATAATAATGCTGCCCGTCTGTCTTATCGTCTAAGCTAGCATACTTAGAGTAGGTACCTTCTGATCTTTCATTATTAGGCTCGAATCCTGTATTTTCAACACAATAATAAAAATTTTCCTGAGGGTCCCAGAATTTATAATAACTCATAAAGTGTATTTCAGTATTGTTTTCTAATATCTTAGAATATTCTGGAGGGTGATAAGGAGTCAATTCCGCTTTACTAACTCCGTGTTCTTCCCAAAACTCCGGCGGCTTTCCTGAAAAATAATGATCGTCATGGTCTTCAATATCGCGAGTCGCCTTGTATGCATTCTTCATATTTCCCCCGTACTCAACTTCTCCATTCTCACCGTACATAATTAGGCTTACATCATTCTGCACTGCTACTTTTAATGGGAAATTAGTTTGCCCATAAATAAATGGTTGGAAATTGTCTCCCAAATGTAAAAAGGCAAGATGAGACATCTTTCTGTGTACTTTACCATTCACAGAACCTAGTATATGATCAAATCCTCCTATACGTATAAATCTATCTAAATTTTTGCGTCCAATTTCAGTATAGAGGTGAGGAGACCATGTAACAGTCAATGGAGTCATTCCATATTTGTATTTCAACAAATGGGCAACAAAACCGCCATCCTTGCCTCCACTGCATGGAACAATCACATCATATGAACCATTCTTTTTTCTATGACGATCACACAAGTCTTGCAACTCTTTCTCTCTTTCATTCCAATTAATTTCATGCTTTTTATGATCACTAAAATGACACGCACTACACACACCATCTTCATCAAAAGTAATTCTAGGCCTTTGGTTCGAAATTGTGCATTTTTTACAAAAACGCACTTCTTCTGGAAGATTATATAGAGCTTTTGTATTTCTTTTTTCAATCATTATCTATTCACCTTTACCTTTTAAATTAAAAAATTCTTTCTTTATTGATATTAAAGAACTACGGCTAATCAATATTTCTTTTATTTTTTTACTTACGCCACCTTGCCCATACGGATTGACTTCATTTTTTATACTTTCTTGAAACTCTTTTGTGTACAGCTTCCTGAGAGCATTGCTAATGTTTTTAATAGAAGGAGGAGTGTCAATTACACTTACACCTTTGATTCTCCCTTTTTGTCTGTCACCAATATTAATTGTACCTATCGTAAAACTTGGTACTTCAATTATCCCGCTAGACGAATTCCCTACAACGCCATCCACATATTGCATTGCTGAGAGATAGCGCATCTGGCCAAGTGATGTAAAAGCTACTGCTGTAGCTTTTCTGTCGTTAACAAAATCATCAATCATTTCATTGATGACACGACCATCGGTATCAGAATTTGCCTTTGTAAAAATAAGATTAGTATCATGCATTTTATCAAGTGCCGTCAATAGATTATCAAATTGTTTTTTAGCAGTGCCCATCTCAAGCGTAACAGGATGAAAAGTGATTAGAAGATTTTTCTTACCAAGATTAAAACCTATTGATTCTTCAAACTCTGTGCGACTCAGTAGTTTCAATTTTTTAATGCTATCAATACCAATAGCTCCAAAATTAAACACACGATCAGGATGTTCTCCTAACTGAATCACTCTACTTCGGTACTCTTCTGTTGAAGTAAAATGTAGGTGTGACATTTTGGTAATTGAGTGGCGAAACACTTCATCGAATGCGCCTTCAGTTGTCTCTCCGCCATGAATATGCGCAATCGGTATCTTTGCAACTGTTGCAGCACTAGCAGCAGAAAAAATTTCAAACCGATCACCCAAAATAACCATCATATCTGGCTTTAGCCTTCTCAGCGCATCCGCAAACCCAATCATTGCCAGCCCCATAGATTTAGTAATGCCCACTTCGCTGTCAGATGAAAGTAGCATCACTACTTTCTCGTCAATCGTAAAACCATCATTTTCTATATGCTGATATGTGAGACCAAATTCTGGTGATAGATGCATACCTGTTGCAATAATCTGCAATTCCAGATTTTTAGTTGCTTGAATCTCCTTCATCAACCAGTAAAGCAGTCCATACTCTGCTCGTGTACCTGTGACGACACAGATTTTTCTTTTGCTAGTCATTGTTTATACGTACAACTGAGGAAATTAATCAACCTTTCGCAAAAATATTTAGCGTTGCTAATATCAGCATACAAAGCATTTCTATTATTCTGTAACTGACCATGGGTGTCCATACTGGTCATGTCATCACGCCCAACTTATTAGTTTTCTCAACTTAGTTGTGACAAAATAGTGTTCATTTTCTGTAATAAGGGTTTTGAGCCAGAAATTTGACTTTATATCGGCCGGTTCATACACAAATTGCACGGTTACTCTTTCCATTCACTTATCTTATCATTTATCGCTCCAGAAATTGAAGCAATATTATCTTGCATCGATATATCCAAAGCATGTTCAACTACCAAGTTAGTTGTACCTGGGTAGGACGACGACAAATAAGTACTATAAAATTCATCTACTTTTTCTCTGTCCACATGCACATCACCATTAATTAAAGACATCACATCTACATCATCAATGAAAAACACATAGGGAAAATCTGTATACCATGCACTAGCAAACAGGACAACTGGCTTATCTTTAAGCAAACATTCCCAACCTGTTTGACCATTTGTTGTCATGACGATATTACATTTATCTATAATTTCATCGCTGGTCAACTTCTGATCTAGTAAAATAATATTTTTATGTTTCATTAATTCACGATAGTAACCAAAGTACATATTCCCATCAAGATACCTTTGGTTTGGGTGCTCTTTTATAGCAATGATAACATCATTATCTATTTTTTCTCGAATGTATTCGAGGCAATATATTATATCTTCAAAATTGCCGCCAACAGGGTAACTACTATCTTCTGGACGAACATGTAGAGGAAAATAAATTATTTTCTTATTAGGCAGTGTATCTGTACACAAAAAACGGTATTCCAATTTATAGATGAATCGTACTAATGCTAATTTGAATCGCTCTATTAGTATTGATAATTTTTTAGGAAATGTTATAACAAACACAAAAGGATTTTTTATAATCTTTGCAATCCCTTTCAACACATCAGAGATATAAACATTCTGATTCCAAGGGTTATCTTTCCCATAATCACTATATACTGGAGGCCCTGAATTTCTTTTTGGCCTATGACGATTCCCATTATCACTATCATTAGATTTAATTGGCGTTAAATCATCCATTGACTCTGCAAGAAAAAATCGCATTGATATACCATCAGAAGCACGATGAAATATCATTGTTTTTATATCATGCATTTTTGCAAGATAATAAATAATATAAGAATCGTGAGTGTGTGGCATAGCCTCATGCACAACAATTTCTATTTTGTATTTTTTTAAGACATGATCCCAATAAGAAATTTCCTTAAAGATAAAACGTCTTAGTGTGCTCTGGTCCTTGTAAATATAACTATTAATTTTAGAGTAATTATAAACTCTTAACCTTAATATCTTTTCAACGATATCAATTAAATTTTTGTTATCACAATAAAACTTATCAGGCAAGTATTTTTCCCTGTAGCCAACCTCTGCTGAAGGACGCCCACCAGATAGTGATAACAAAGCATCATGAAATACACAATCATTTTCACCATATATTTTATGATTCTGCTTACTTGTTAACCAATACTTAATAGATAAATCACTATTGGCTATTGCATCGTGTTGCCACACCCTAGGGAATCCATCAACAAGCGCTCTCAAAATACAGACTCTGATAAGAAACAATATTTTTGTAAAAATTTTAAAAAAATCATCTGCCTATTGGGAGAGTTTTATTCATTTAATACTCTGACAATCATATCAAGATTTTTATTAGAAAGGTTTGAAGAGGATGGCAGACACAAGTTGTTTTCTACAAACTTTTTAGCCATTTCAATTTTATAATATTGGCAACTTTTGTAAGGTTTTTGCTCATGGTTTAATCCCCAAACAGGACGGGTTTGGATACCATTTTCTTCTAATCTTTTCATTAACACTTCACGGTCTTGATTATAAACTTTACTATCAATTTGCAATAGATTCAGCCAATGGTTGTTATTTGCATAATCTGGAACTTTTGATAAAGATAAACCCTCTATACTATTAATCTTTAAATGGTAAAGATCATATAATTCTCTTTTTCTTTTAAGGATTGATGGCAATTGTTCTAATTGCGCAACACCCAAGGCAGCTTGTATGTTTGTGAGACGGTAATTATACCCAATTTCATCATGGACATAACGAATGGGGTCATCCTTTGCTTGAGTTGTGAGATATTTTATTTTTTCCGCTAATGATTCATCCTTTACTAGAATCATACCGCCACCGCCAGTTGTAATAATTTTATTTCCATTAAAAGAAAGGCAACCCAGCTTCCCAATTGTGCCTGTATGTTTTCCTTTAAACTTACCCTTATTATAAAAGGTGCCAAGGCTTTCAGCAGCATCTTCTACAACAGCAATATTTCTTTCATCACACAATTCAATTAATTCATCAAACCAACAGGCGTTTCCCCAAACATGGACAGGAATTATTGCTGCAACTTTACTATTCGTCTTCTTATTATAAGTAAATCCGTTTTTAAATACTGTCTGATTTTTAATGAATTCAATCGTTTTATCTGAATCTATATTATAATATTTATCTGCATCCATAAAAATAGGCTTTGCATTATTATACGCAATGGCGTTTACAGAAGCAATGAATGTTAGCGTTGAAACAATGACTTCATCGTTTGACTCAACGCCTGCTAATCGCAGAGCTACTTGTAAAGCAGCAGTTCCGTTCACACATGCAATTGCATATTTTGAACTGGTATACTTTGCAATTTTTTGTTCAAATAAATCAACATATGTTCCGGCTGAGGACACCCATTCCTTATCTATACATTCTTTAACATATTTCAATTCATTGCCATTTAAAGAAGGGACTGAAAGTAGTATTTTATACATTATATCTATCAGATTTAAAATAATTCAAATTTTCAGATTTTTCCATCCATTTAACAACTTCAATAATGCCCTGTTCAAGAGTATAATTTGGTTTCCATGAGGTATGCTTCAATAATTTAGCATTATCGCATAATAGTCTTTCAACTTCACTATTATCCGGTCGAATCCTTTCATCAATTGAAATAATTGATAGTTGAACATTCATTATATTTGCAATTAATTCTGCTAAATCTCCAATAGAGATTTCTGCGTTCATTCCAACATTTGTTATTTCACCATATAAAGAGTCAGATTTATATATTTCTTCGAAACCTGCGCAAGTATCTTTTACAAAAGTGAGATCTCTTGTTGGCGTCAGGCTACCTAACTCAATTTCGGTTTTACCATTTATGATTTGAGAAATGATAGTTGGAATAATTGCTCTAGCAGACTGTCGAGGTCCATAAGTATTGAATGGACGGATTAGTTTCACTGGTAAATCAAACGATCTATAATAACTAATCGCAAGTTGATCTGCTGCAATTTTGGATGCAGAGTATGGAGATTGACCAACTAATGGATGTTTTTCATCGATGGGAGTATATTGTGCTGTACCATACGTTTCACTTGTTGATGTAATCAGTATTTGCTCAAGCTCTAAATTTTTTGCAGACTCCAAAACATTATAAGTTCCCTCAACATTCGTTCTAATATAAGCCAATGGAGAAATGTATGAATAGGGGATACCTATTAATGCGGCTAGATGATAAACTGCGCTACAACCGGTCATTGCTTTTGAAATAGAATCATAGTCCCGAATATCTCCAAGAACCACTTGGAAATCATTTTTATAGTTTGAATTTTCTAACCATCCCCAATCGTTATTTGAGTTATAACGATCAAAAGCAACTACATTAAAACCGAGTTTAACAAAGAACTCTGTTAAATGGGAGCCTATGAAACCAGTTGCGCCAGTGATCATTATTTTTTTATGATTCATTACTAATTATATCAACATTATTTGTTTAAAATAAATAAAAGGCATTTAGCCCCCTTTTGTTTGCATATTATAAATAGATTTAAAACTACCATTTATTTTCATTAACTCTTCAAAATTACCGGATTCTAGAATTGATCCATTTTCTAGAACTATTATTTTATCAGCATTCACTACTGTAGAAAGACGATGAGCAATAATTATAATTATTGATATTTCTCCTGAAAGACTATCAATTGATTTTTGGATTAATCTTTCAGATTCAGAATCTAAAGAACTTGTTGCTTCATCAAGAATAAGAATCTCTGGTTTCCTAGCTAGAGCCCTAGCTATTGCTAACCTTTGACGCTGACCACCTGATAACATTGTTCCTTTATCGCCAATAATAGTATCATAGTTTTCTGGCATTTTTTTTACGAATTCGTCAACGTGAGATAATTTACATATTTCTTTAAATTGTTTATCATTTACAGAACCAGTCTTACCCCATAATATATTGTTCTTCACTGTATCATGTATTAAAATTGTTTCCTGAGAAACATAGCCAATTTTATTTCTATAATCAATCAAGTTGATCTCATTTATTGGCTGATCATCAATACAGATTAATCCTGATGTTGGCTTAATTAATCCTAATATAAGGTCAGTAAGCGTACTTTTTCCAGAACCTGATTCTCCAGTAATTGCAATTGCTTCACCCTTTTTTATACTAAGACTAAATTCATTAATTACTGGAGCATTAGGATTATATTCAAATGAAATATTTTTTATCTCTATCCCTCTATTTACTTCATTAAACTTTGAATGACTAGCAAAGGTTTTCTCAACATGTTTTAAAGCCTCCATTGTAAAATACAAGACTTTATCATATGATGGTATATAAACCATCAATTGAAAATACATTTGGTTTAAATTTATTATTTTTGGAAAGAGACGTAAAAAGATTAAGAGAACAACAAAAAGTTCAGCGATGTTAATCTTAAGAAATGTGATAGCAAAATAAATTGAAAAAGTCAACAACGCTATTATCACTGGTTCAGAATAGGATTTAAGTTTGGCATTATGCTTTAGAACTTTCCGTTCAATATCAGCCAATCTTTTTGCAGCATTTTTTACTGAATTTTCAGATAAATCAAAAAGTGCAGTACCCTTTACTAGTTTCATTGCGTCAAAATGTTCGTTTAAAACTATTTGCAACTGTGAGTTCCCTTCTGATGATATCTGTCCAAAATCACTTCCTCTTTTTAAAGTCTTTTTTAAAAGTAGGAATAAGATTAGTGCGATTGAAATCATCGCAATTGTGAATGTTGGTGCAATTATTATTGCTGTTACAGTGTAGACTGATGAAATAGTTAAAGAGGAAATAAAAATTAAATAGCTATATATAGCATTACCTGCTTTTTCAGAATCATTGACTACTGCGCTTACTAATTCTCCTCTCTTCTTTTTTACTATGTAGACCCATTCTGACTTTAATAAAGCTCCATAAAGATTTCTTCTTATATTCATCCTTGCAAACGCAATCGTGTCGGCGATGCTGTATTCTCGTAATAAATAAAATATAGTTTGCAATACAAAAACAAAGAAAAAAATTAGAAGCCCCAATCCTAAAGAAAAGTTTATATCAAGTCCTGATAAAAAATTATCTAAAATTAATAAAATACCGGATGATGGAACGTCATTTCTCATTGTGAAATTCAATATTGGCACCAATAATAGAAGCGCAAAGCCCTCAAAAAACCCACCAATTATTAAATAAAATAAAACTTTGAACAGCTTTCCACGAATGAGTTCATAAATAGATCTAGTAAATTGAATCATTACTTTATTTTTTGAATTTATTTATAAATAAATTCAACATTAACAAATAAACTTCCTCATGCCTCAATAATCTAGCTTTTGATTTATTTTTGATGAAATAGATGGAATACTTTCTTTCATTGAGATTCCCAAAGCATGAGCTACCACCAGCTATGCTTTGAACTTACATGCATTGATAAATAAATAAATTTTTCAGTTGGAATTTTACTTTTAGCTATCCACTTGTACGATATTTTATAAATTGTCCAGATAAATGGCACACTTAGTATTTATATAAATGAGGATGGCCTCCAAGGAATCGCAGTTATGAATTTTATTGGACTACAAAACAATTTTAATAAACCCTTAAAAACAAGTGTCCAGTATATTTTTACCATGGATTATCTTTACCATAATCGCTATAAGTTAACGGGCAAGAATTCTCTATTAAAATCATTATTAACTTCGCTACGGCTTATGCCTATACTAGATATTAAACATCTTACAAATAATCTACTTTCTAGTATAGATAGTTGCTATCATTCAACCGAGAGCCCTTTAATTAATGTATCCATTCACAATCAGATAGTTTACAAAAAATTCAAAAAGCCGACTATTTTTTTAATAGATACAATTGATAGTATGTTTCTTCAGATGCCACTATGTCTTTAATAAGTTCTTCATCGTATTTGCAATATTCGTACATCAGATCAATTACTGGTAATTCGCCAAACATTTTTATTATTTTGATACCAAGATCATCACACATGAGCTTAAAACTTTTTTTTGTAAACATTTGTATATGAACCTTTGGATTAAGCGTAGGTGTTCTAGCTCCTAAAAGTTTTATTGCACGACTTTTAATATTCGGTAATAAAGCAAGGATGTAGCCATTTTCATTGGTAATACTTTTAGCTTTTTTCAACACACTTACAGGATCAATAAGGTGTTCAAGCACGCCCCACAAAGTAACTATATCGAAGCCTCTGCCTTCAAAGTCTTGTTCCTCTATTGGACCTGAAATTAGATTATCACCAACAATTTCTCGTAGACCATCATGCATATCTTCGTTGATTTCGTTAGCAAATACATTAAAAGAAGAATTTTTAACACAAAAATCCACAAAATTTCCTGATCCACAACCAATGTCAATTAAGTTTCCTTTTGATAATCCTAAGTCAGAAAATAGAGATAGGTATTTATTATACAAGTTAAAGGCATATTCTTGAAGTTTATCCGTTTTTTCAATTTTATGCGTTATTTTTTCTAAGGTATTTCCGCCACTATAATCTTCAAGAATCTTTTCATCTTTCAATCTGTTTTGTACATAAACATGGGTACAATTTGTACATTGTACGTATAAAAATCCATATTTCCCAAAGACTTGTTTATAGTTTTTTTCCCCGCAAACTATACAACTAGCCCTTTCTACAATTTTACTATCAGTCACTACGCCGTCCTCTCTAGGTAATCCTAAAAGTTCCTGCGCAACAGAATCAAAGTAATTATCATAATCTGGTATATCTTTCCTCCAATTGCGATTATCAGACAAGATTGGGGCATTGTATCTATCAAAGATATCGCTTTTTTTAGGCATATTATTTTTCATATCGACTTTGAAATTCTCCATTTTGTATTTTATTTAAATTTTAATACTGGTTTTAATCTTTTCATAATTTTCAATGAATGTAGCATCATTTAAAAGAGACCAAGCATATCTATTATGATTATCTTTTGATTCATTTAAACTTTTGTATTCATTTTGATCAACTGTTTCTTTTTTTCTTGCTTCAATAATCAAAGATGTAAGCGGGTCTCTATCAAAACCTGTCACCTTAAAATCTATTATATATTTTTTTAATTTAGGATCATAGTGATGAACCAAACCATTTTCTTTATAAAACTTTTGATTTAGATCATGCCACACTGGATCCAGACCAATGATATGTAGAGGCTCAGTGTAATCCTGTAAATCAGAGTCCAAAAATTCTTTCTGTTTTATTGAATGAAAGCCTGTCCTTTCAAACAAAATCTTTAGCATATTAAAGTCATAGCAATATAAGTGTGCATAGCCAGCAATAAATTCATTTAAATCTCTAGTAAATAAAGCCGTGTCTTGACCAGGAGAAACAATAAAGTTCATAAACATTCCACCTAGACCTAAATCAGTACGTATTGTTTCATCTTCAGATTTTGCATTTTTGAAAAATTCCCTGTCCTCATTAGCATATGCTGATGCAATCTTTTTTAAATCTGGTGTTAGAATTCTTATTACCCCATCGTGCTCTAGGACACGGTTGAACTCAAGAAGAATTTTTTCTAATTTCACATGAGGTATATGTTCAAACATGTGACTGCAAAATATCGTAGAAACAGTATTCTCATCTAAAACAATATTTACTGCGTCACCAGCAATTTCAGTATCCGTATTTTCCCTTATTTTATGGTCTAGCTTAAACCAACCCTCTTTTTCCCAAATACCGCTTGCTCCAACATTTAGTTTTATTTTTAGCATAATGTTTTTCCTTCTAACCTAGAATGAATTAGTTTAACTCATCGGAGGCTTTGATCAATATATTTACAAGTTCATCGATCGTTTCATCTGTCATATTTACTGGAATATTTAAACAAATACTACTTCTAAGAAGTCTACCAGTTTTCTCAAAATCCTTTTCTAAGTCAACATCTTTATATTGTTCAAAACGAGGTAAAATATGTTTCCATACACCACCAAAATGCCAATCAATGGCTTCGGGTAAAATTTTTGTTCCAAAGCCATTATCTAGCAAAATTTTTTCAAATTTCAATGCTTTTTCTGAACTTTCTAACGAAAATATTAGGGTATCACCTTGTGATCCTTCTTCATCAGCAAACTTTCTCATTTGAATATTTGATATTTTTGAAATTCTATTCTTTATCTTGTACTTATTTTCTTTTGCTTTAGACAAAATGAAATCAATTTTATTCAATTGTGCAACTCCAACAGCAGCAGATAATTCACTCATCCTATAATTCAAACCAGGATTTCTTCTGGGGTCTTTTCCTCTTGGTATGTTTTCAATATGCATGTGTCCATGATCAGAAAATTCTGAGGCTTTCTCATAGCATTCTTTATCATTTGTAATTATCATACCACCTTCGCCAACATGCAGAGTCTTCCCAAAGTCAAAGGAAAAGGAACCCACTTTACCAATTGTACCTAATTTTTTCCCTTTATATGTAGCACCTAAAGACTGTGCGGCATCTTCAACCAAAATAATATTCATGTCTTCACAGATTTTTATTAACTCATCCATTTTGGGAGCTGACCACATAGGTACAGAGACAATGGCCTTTGTTTTTTTTGTAATTAATTTTTTCACTTCATTCGGATTAATATTATAAGTCTCATCAATGTTCGCCAGAATTGGCGTTGCACCTAAAGCTACGATTGCTTCAATTGGCGCAACAAAAGTCCAAGCTGTAGTAATTACCTCATCACCCTTAGAAACTCCAACAGAAGCTAAAGCAGAATGAATAGCAGCTGTACCTGATGAAACAGCATGAGCATATTTTACACCCATATAATTTGCAAATAGCTTTTCAAATTCTTTTGTTTTATAATTATTTGGTCCGTACCTATACAAAATCACATTCTCTTTACTGAAAAGTTCTTTTATTTCTCTAAACTCTTCCTTACCAATTAATTCAGCACCTGCCATTTTTTATCCTGTTTTTAATTTTATTTCTTTTTATAGATGAGGTAATAATTATCATCATTTTCTGATTCTTCTTTTATAAACTTTATTTCTTTCATATTTAATTCTTCTAATTTTCTAGCTAAAAGATTTGGATTTAACCATTTAGAAGAGAATGAATCTTTTGAATAATTGTATAAGCAACTAAAAACTCCACCATTTTTTAAGTACGAAATAATATTGTTTAATACTACATCAATTTCAGGCGCTAAATAATAGATAGTTTTAGAACAAAAGACGATATCAAACTTTTTACAAAATTGTAAATTATTTTGTTTTATATCATCAACAATAAATTTAGCGGAAAAGTTTTTAGATGCTTTCATTATTGCTGTAGGCGAAATATCTGTACCTATATATTCACATTTGGTAAATACTTTTTGGACTATTTTTGAAAAATATCCAGTTGCACAACCCACATCCAATATTTTACCGGGTTTTTCTGTAATAGAACTTGTTAATGATGCTAAGCGCTCTATATGATTATGTTCTGCACTTTCTTGATTCCATGGATCCTTGATTTTTTTATACATTTTTTCAAAATCTCTTACAAATTCATTATCCTTTATAATATAATCATTACATTTATGACTCATTTTTATCTCAGTTTAGTTTTTAATTAAGTTATTTATAACATCAATTGCTGAATTTTGATCAAATGGAATTGGATTACCCGAAAAAGATCCAGCTAAAGATTCTGATGATTTATTTGCTAGTTCTTGAACTTGGTTTTTCTTATACCCAAAATGACTTAAATCTGGTATATCGTATTTTTCATACAGAATATTTAAATCTTTGAATAATTGCCTATTTGCTTCTTTTTCTGATTTTATCGATCTACTTTTAATTAATTTTGAATAATCGTTGAATCCTTTTTTAAAGTTCCAATCCATGACTTCTTTCAGAAAGATTCCTCCAGCGAGACCGTGGGGAATTTCATCTTTTACTCCAAAGTAATATGCAAAACCATTTGTAGGTCCATCTCCTGAGTTCATTAAGGCAATTATTCCACAAATACTACCAATAGCAAGATTTATTCTTGAATTTTCTTCATCTAAGTTATCTTTCTTTAATGAGGAAAATGTGCGATGAAATCCTTCAATCGAGAAAATTTGACTTAGAGGAGTACTTTTTACTGATCCAAAACTGTCAATGCAATGGACTAGAGTATCAAAAGCAGAAGAGATGACTGCACTCATTGGGACAGTCATAGTTAACTCAGGATCAATTATTGACTTAGCTGGAAAGTTCTTCCTAGTGTTAATCCCAAGCTTTTTACCTTCATTCTCGTCAATAAATACAGCATTGTAACTTACCTCGCTTCCACTACCAAATATGGAAGGTACTGTTATCAAAGGAAGAGGATTATTTAAATTGATTGGGAATCCTTTCAATTGTAAAGCGGGAACATCATTTTTCAGAAGTAGGGCAATACCTTTACCTAGATCAATAGTGCTACCACCCCCAATGGCAATGATTAAGTCTGGTTTGCTATCATTAAGCTCGTATTTCTTTTTTTCTAAGTAGCTGTATGTAGGTTCTTTGTTCAAATCATTTACTACTATTGTAGATTGTGGAAATCTTTTTTTTATCATTTCAATATTATCGGTGAAATATTCATTGCCCAATAAATTAAAATCATAAATGATGCCAGGTCTTACAGAGCCAAGATCTGAAACATGATCCGGAATTTTTAGAAACTCTTTACGGCCAATTGAAATATCTGTTTTTAAAAAAAAGTTAAAATTCATTTATTTTATCAATTTTGTACTTTTTCATATAATATTCAATTAAATCAATTTCCTCAATTGTATCTATTTCCCACGTCTGCCAAAATTGCATTTCGTAAACTGAAATTTTTCCTGCTAGCCTATTATTGTGTCTTTTTAAAATTTTAGGTTTTGTAATGTAGATAGATCCATTTTCAATGTAATTATTCGGCATTTCCTGCCTTCTTAATCTATTACTATGATCAAAGTTTATACTTTTCCATATATCATTTTTCTTTTGCCACAATGTAAGATCGTCCATTCGAGTTGCAGAGAACATTGAATCAACTTTTTCATTAATGAATTGTTCTATAGATTTATCAATATCATCAATTAATCTTAAAGGCGATGTCACTTGCAAGAATACTATGATGTCAGGGTATATTAAATGATCATTATTTATTACTTCTATAGCATGGAGCAAAGCTGATTCAGATGTTGCAGTATCAGAACATAAATCTGCAGGTCGCTCGATAATATCAATATCAAGTTTATCTGATATTTCATTAATCCGCTTATCATTTGTAGAGACAAAGATACTATCAATCATTGTTGACATTTTCGCTTGCAAAAGCGTGTAATATATCAAAGGCTTATTAAAAACTGGGTATATATTTTTGTCTTTTAAACCTTTTGATCCAGCCCGCGCAGGAATTATTGCAGATATTTGAAGGCCTCTGCTCATTTATTTAGCCTCTTAATTTTTTCATTACAATTTTCTCAGAATCTGTAATAACTTTTTCTGGACTTCCTAATATTTTCGGAATTGAGGCAACTCTCTTTGCCAATGAGTCCATACCACTTACCTCTAGACTTGATTTGTGATCTGTACCCCACATATCATGACTTAGAGTAACATGCCTTTCAATTATTTTCGCACCTAATGTAACAGCAATTGCAGAGGGCTCCAAATCATATTCATGGCCAGAATATCCTACTAAGCAATTATATCGTTCTTTCATGGCAGGAATAACATTAAGATTAAGTTCATTATCTGGCGCTGGGTATGTAGAGTTACAGTGAAATAATGCGTATTTCGTATTTTCTTTCTCAAGCACTTCAACAGCCGAATCAACAATTTCCCATGTTGACATGCCCGTGCTGACAAAAACTGGAATTTTTGTTTTTGCTAACTCAATCAATAATTCTTTATTCGTTATATGAGCAGAAGGTAGTTTAATAAATGGGACATTGTAATTTAAGATAAAGTCAAGACTATCAAGATCCCAAACTGATACAGTCCAAGGTAATGATTTATCATTACAATATTTATCAATTAAGTCGTACTCATTTTTTCCAAACTCTACCTTGTACTTATAGTCAATGTATGACATCACTCCCCAAGGTGTATCCCTTTGAATACTCTTTTGATCTTCAGGTACACATACATCTGGGTTTCTTTTTTGAAACTTTGCACAATGCCAGCCACATGCACTTGTAGCATCGATAAGTTTTTTTGCAATATCCATGTCGCCATTATGGTTGATACCTATTTCTGCAATTAAAAACGGCTCTTCTAGTTGGTTTAAACTTTTATAAAATTCATTCATTGTAAAATTTTTCCTTTTTTATTAAATCAAAAAACTCTCTCACCACTCCATCACCACCATTTGTATTCAAAATGCGGCTTGATAGATCTTTTATGATAGGATGTGCATCATTAGGACAAAAAGCATGTCCTACAATTTCCATAGCTTCTTTATCATTTATATCATTACCTACATATATAACATTTTTTAAAGAAAAATTATGATTTTTACAATAATTCCTTAGAACATCTTCTTTGTTTTCTATCCCCTGTAAACAATCAATACCTAGTTTTTTTGCTCTTGTAGTGACGACAAGATTTTTTTCAGTGGAAATGATGATTTGTTTAAAACCAAGTTTTTTTATTTCTGAAATACCAAGACCATCTCCGCGATTAACCTGGACAATCTCATTGCCATCTTGAGCTATATAAACCTTGTTATTGGTCATGACACCATCAAAATCATAAACAATAAGTTCAATTTTAATTGGCATCATATGCCCAGGTAGTAATAAAAAATATATCAGTCATTAAGGCAATTGAAGGGATTGTATCCCTAAGGTGAGAAGCTAACACTCCCATTAATTCGGTAAACATATGTTGAACATTTGCTTCAGAACCACGATTACCGCACCAAAAAAAATATTCCCCTTTTTGGTTAATTAAAATTGATAAGACAGAAGCTTTTCTAATATCTGCAACGCACTGATTATATACTCTAGCTAATATGGAATTATTTTTTTGTACCGTTGATTTTACTTCAATCATATCATATAACCCCAACTAGATATTTAATGACCATTAACAAGTGATTATGATTACTTAGATTTATGGCGAACAAGTCTTGGTTCTTGAAAATTAATTGTATTTCTTGTTTCATTCATTTCTATGGTTTTTTCTTCATCTTCAAACAAACTTAGTTCAAAAACATCTTTAAAAGTTAAACGATGGCATATGCCCCCAAAATTTTTCTATTTATTTTATTTCCCAGGAATAATTTCAGAAATATTTTTTAAAAACAAAGCCTTAGCTTTTGAGATTTTATCCTTTTCTTCTCTTTTTCTATTAGATATGTATTCTCGAGTGAAAGCAAGAAGTATCCCAAGCCCAATTCCTAATATTCCGGCCAAAATAACCATTCGCTTTTTGTTAGGTTTCGATCGCCGTAAAGGAATCTCAGGTAAGTCTAAAATAACCACATAATCTGACTCTTTTACTTCCTCAATTTTGGTTGTTTCTAGTTGTTGTTTCAAAGTTGTAAAAACACCTGTCAATACAGAAACTTCTCGACTCAATCTTTGTCTTTCTAATTGAAGTGCAGGTGAATTCTCTATCCGTCGGTTTCTATCCATAAACACTCTAAGATCTTCTTCAGCATCTATCAATTCCTTTTCTGTATTTATAATTCGTTCTTGAATAAAGTTTTTCGCTTCACTGGTTTTAGCTTTGTTATATTTTCGCTGATGGGCGTCTAATTCTTCAATGAGTGATAGATTGAGATCTGCAGCGAAATTTGGCTCTGCAGCATTTATCTTTAAGGTTAATATGCCAGTCTTGCTATCTTCAGAAATATTGATCATATCTAAAAAATTATTAATAGCGATAATTTGTAAAGTATCCATTCCCACTTGAGGTTCTTTATTTCCAAAGGTCAATATCTGCAATAGTGTTTTTTGTAGACCAAATTTGTTTGTATCAAATTTGTTTTCCAGCATCGATCGTGCTAAAGTCCTACTTTTGATAATTTCAGGGTAGGCCCATTTAGCATCAGATTGGACATCATTAAGTGAAATTCCAAATTGGGCAGCCAAGCCCGCTGCTTGAGATGCGCCACCTACATTTGATGACATAATTTTAGCAGTGGAGGTGTAAATAGGTTTAGCAAAAAACAAAACATAAATTATTGTAAAACTGCATAAAATCGTTGGAGCAATAATCATGACTTTAATATGCCGTGCTATAATTAAAACTATATCCATAATAGAAATTGTATACTCATCGAAATAATCTGGAGTATAAAGGTTAGGTTTTCTTTTTTTTGGTTTATCTGACATATTGTTACTATAAAATATTAGTCATTAATAATATAATATTTGAATTTTTAAAGGAAGTTTTATCTGGTGAATCATAACATTTGTAAAAACTTTTGAGTTCATTGAAATGAGTAATCAAAATATTAACAATATTCATCATTCTGATTGGATCACTTATTTCAAGCATTTTGAATCTTGTAAATATATATAAATTTTAACTGAAACCAATTTATTCAAATTCGTTTATTTTGATAAAGCTATCATTTTTGTTCTATTATAATTAACTGCTTCCAATCGCATAAAGCAGATTACTGATCTTGTTGGTTGCTAAAGATCATTTTTCCCATCCCAATTTAATATTTTATATCCTGACTCCATGTATCCATCAATTAGTTCTTTTACTTGCTGAACCAAAATATCATACATTACAATTGAAAGACTTGATTTTTCAGGAAAATGATATCTTACTAAAGTATTAGAATTAAATGGATTAGGATAATTTTGTAACAATGAGAAATTGCTAGGGATTGTTATATCGTACATTAAACCTAAATTATTGTTAATTGAATATGCTCTATCTGCCATGGTTTTTGGATGCGGCTCCGCCCCCTGACTCACATAATATCTAACATCCAAAGTCATTTATTAATGTAAACTGTTTGATGGTAAAAAATTAATTACCAATCAAATAATCATTAATCCCTGGTAACTATTTCCCCCCAGATCAGCAATGCTTGATCCATATTCAACTGATTCCATAAATCGCGTAATTCTTTTTCAGTAAGAACTAAAGGCCTAATCTTTCGAGAAATGTCTTTCCCTCTTCTTTCAGCAATGCGCATTAATTCAGCTTGGTTAATTTTACCAAGGAGCACAATATCAATTAATCCAGAATCAATACCTCGAGCATAGTCACCAACTAAATAAGCGGTTTTAACATCCCCTAGTTTTTTAATAAGTGTTTCTGTCAATTTATCAAGTCCTGCATACTTTCTAACTAGTGACTGAATCTCATTAAATAGAGAATGCTTTTTATTAGCACTGTAACTGACGGTACGCCCAATATTTTCAACAGTTATTATCTTTGCTTTGGAGAGACGGTTAAGTTCTAAACGAATACCGTTGGAAGATTCACCAAATTCTGAAGCTATCTCACGAAGATATGCTTGGGTACCAGGGTTCAGAAAAAACTTCATTAAAAGTTTAACACGAGTTTTTGATGTAATTAATGTTTCTAACATACTAATTTCATATTTTGAGTAATTATTTTACTCATAATATGTAATTATATCAATGTCACATTAATAATAAATTAATTTTGTCGTGCTAAAATCAGTACAGTAATAGCTTGCGCAAGATTGGCAATAATTGCCGTCAATTCCTTTGCATATTCAGTATGGTTAAATGGTTCTTCTTCCTTTTTCATTCCAACTGTGATAACAGAACCATCTAGAACCTTCTTGTTATTAAACCAGCGATGATATTTGTATGAAGTCCCATCGGGATAACGAATGTGTACGTCATCCTTTTCAGCGTTCTGAGAAAATCCACCAGATGTTTTAATAATGTCGCTGATACGCTTTCTTGGTTGGAATTTATAAAAACCTGGTACACTTACCTCACCAAGCACCTCTATAATATTAGGGCGTATTGCAATATCAATTTCATCGTTTCCAACTACTTCTACATTTAACTTGGATTTAGGATTCTTTATTATTTTTTGTAGGTTCAATTGTACTCTTTTACCATCTCGAGAGAAAGTAGAACCGTAGGAATAAGCATTTGGCCGTAATCCTCCTGCCCTTTGAATAATGTCTGTTATTTTTTCATTAGATGATAAAATTGTATATTGTCCCGGATATAAAACCTCTCCTGTTATAGAAACTTGTTTTTGATTAGTAAAAAAGGGATCAGGCCGAACCCAAACTAGATCAAAGGCATTTAATTTGAAATCATCATAGGTAGTTAAGAGTCCTTTTTTTGAATCTTCATTATAAGTTGAAGATGACAAGCTGAATCTTTCATCTATATCAAAGGTAATTACTTTTGCATATTCTTGCATTTTATTATTTAATGGATCTATTCGAGCCACTTCTACTCTATACCTGTATACATTATCATCTAATCCACCAGCTTCTAAAATCAAGTCTGTTAAGTTCATATCTCTTTTAAGCGTGTAGGTACCAGGTATGCGTACAATGCCGTTAATCGACACAGATTTGACTGTATTGAACATAGCCTCAGAAAAGACCCTGATTTCATCTCCAGGTAAAAGAATAATATTTTGTTTATTACTTTTATCGGACAATACACTATCCAAATTAAATGGGATAATGAATTGGGTAATTCGGTCACTGTCAAAACGAATCAAATCTGCTCGCTTTAAAAATGTTTGGGACTTAAATAAGGGGTCATCAAAGCCACCAGCCTTGAACAAAATATCGTAAATACGCATATTCTCTTCATAAAGTTCATAGCGACCTGGACGCTTTACATGGCCACTAACAGAAACGTAACGAACCTCGCCTTCAATTTCCGCAGCACTGTAGATTCGAATTGCGTCATCCGTTATTAGAAGAGTGTTGGCCATCCCTTCCTCATCCAATACTTTTCTAAGATTAAAAGGAATAATTTCTTTGTCATCACTATCTTTTTTGAATCTGACCAGTTCAGCACGTTGAAGATAAGTAAGTTTTTTATATTCCTCATCCAAAAACCCGCCCGCCTTGAAAATCAAATCATAAAGTGTCATATTCTCCTGTAAAAGGAAACGACCCGGGCGTTTTACATGTCCACTTATAGAAACATAAGTTTTTGGCACCATTTCTGTCATACCATAAACTCGCACCCTATCCAATCCCTGGAGATTTATATCATTATCAAGATTTTCATTTATAGCTTGTCCCAAGTTTAATTTGATTAATTCTTCAGTAAAATCTGGTTTAATGCGTACAATATCCACACGATCTAAGTAGGCATCTCCTAACAGTCCGTCTGCTTTTTTGATTAATTCACTTAACTTGAGTGAATCTCCCAGATCATAGCTCCCAGGGCGGGTTACTGCACCTTGAATGGCAACTACATTTTGACGAAGATCCAGTATAGAAAAAATCTGTATACGATCACCATCTTGAAGTAGAAATCCATCGTCAGATTTAAGTATCTGCTTCAAGTTCACATCAGTATACATTCGGTCCATCCCCAACTGTGCCCTTTCTTCAAAAGGAACAATGCGATCAATCTGAGCGCGATCCAGGTAGGCTGTTATTTTCAAATCTCCTGCAATATTAATTAGATCAGCAAGACTTTCTTGTGGTTTTAGCTCGTAAATACCGCTGCGATTAATTTCTCCTTCTATGGTAACAGTTTTTAATCGGCGTGAGATAAAAATAACATCATCTAACTGCAATTTCTGGTCTTTTGGTGTTTTTCCTGTAAGTAAATAATCATAAAAATCAATTGATGCTATTTTCTTACCACCGCGTATTAGCTGAATATCTCTTAGAGAGCCTTGAGTCGTAGGACCATTAAAATAGTAAAGAGCTGAAAAGAGTGTAGCTGAAGGGCTTACTGTATAGGCTCCTGGCTGAGCTACTTCACCCAGAACTTGGATTCTTAAGGGGCGTAAATTACCAAGACTAACATCTAGGAACGTGGTGGGCGTTCGGCCTTGTGGGTTTAAACTCGCATAAGATTGGGAGAATACCCTGAAAAGTTTTGATTCAAGAAGATTCAAGTTTAAGCCATTTACGAATACCTGACCAATCTCAGCAACAAAGACAAACCCTTCACGATCTACTTGGAGTACCTCTCGGAATTGGGTCTCGCCCCAAAGCATAACAATAATTTCGTCACCAGGCCCGATAAGGTAATCCGGATCCACAGCGCCAACAGATGTAGCCTGGAATAATGATGGATCTCGTGTAAAAATATCATAGCCGAAATAGTTTAATCCGCGTCTGGCAGGTAGTGTTTTTGATTCCATAATTAGTCCCGATTCATCAACAATTCCCAAGTCATCTTCTACGATAATAGGTAATTCTTCTCCAACAATGGGCTCCATGGTGTCCAATACAGGTTGTTCCTGCACAACTTTATTTGATTTTCCAAGCTCTGGCAAGCCAACCTTTTCTGTAAAGTCGGGTACTGATTCTCCAGATTCAGCCTTCAAAGCTTTTTCCTTTCTGAGAGCAGTATCAATCTGTTTGTCTGTATAGCCTCGTGCCTTGGCTGCATCTCTTGCTTGGCTCTCAGATAATCCTGTCCGCTGGATTACTTCTTTAGCTTTATTGATCTGTTCTGTAGTTTGGCTAAATACAAGGCCTGCCGAAATAATTATTATATGAAATATGTTCTTCATAGTTAAGTCCTGGTTATTAATTGTTTAATAAATCCCAAGATAACTAGTGGGGTTGTCGTCAAAATATTTACCTTCCACCGAGTTATATGTATACATTGCCAGCCAAGAACGTTTTTGTTCTTCTACACTGACGGGCTCACCATTCCCCCTTGCAAGATTTTTACCAGCAGAATTATTGGTGTAAATGCAAATCACTATATTAGAAAATTCACTATATTGCTTCGTAAGATTTTCACAAAGGAGTTTCTGGCTTTCAATACTTGAATTTTTATCTATAGTCACATATATCTTGCCCTGCTCAAATGCACCAGAAAGTCTATCAACTCGTTCTACAAAATAATCTGGAATGATTACATTGGTTTCAACATTTTTTGGTTCGGGATTAGCTTTTATTATAACTTGAATATTTTCTGATTCTAAATCTAATTGATTATTTATAGTGGGGGTTTCAAAATCAATAGTATCAGTTAAAAGATTTTTTGCTTCATCTGTAACTAGATTTATGGATTGTTGCCTAACATTTTCTGTACTGTATGACAAAACTAAAAGAACTATTATAGCAATTACTCCAGCAATAAATACTACAATCTTCTTGTGAAGTAAATCATATAAGAATCTTAATGAATTTGACTCAATATAGTTTTGATTATCATGCTGCAAATCCAATTTGCGTTGTTTTGCTTTTGCTTCTAGTAAATCTTTCGTTCCCAATGCATGAAATATACGTTTATCCTTTTTCTTACTTTCTGGATTATATACATACGTCTGGTAGTAATAGTAACCATCTCTTCCCTTTTTATAGATACTGCTCATATTTTTGGATTATTTTAAATGCTAATATACTCTAATATAGGAAATGTTAAAAATTTATTCAACTACCCATAAACTACCTATAAATCAATTAAGACATTTTTGTAAATATTTACAACTACCATGCAACTACCGTGGTCGACAAAGATGAAATTTATATTTATATTCCCAGAGGCTCAAATACTTACTTGAGCATAGAATTTTTATGCGATTTTATGGTAGGATTTGTACCATTCAATGAATTTTGGAATACCTTTTTGAATTGAAATCTTCGGCTCATAGTTTAATTTAATTTTAGCATGACCTATATCTGCAAAAGTTTTTG
>CEVN01044372.1_pt1 | contig 26049 bp, 15 predicted proteins | sample 427041 | NCBI WGS metagenome assembly CEVN01 (sample SAMEA2623463, study PRJEB7988) | marine metagenome | biome: marine biome (ENVO:00000447); feature: surface water layer (ENVO:00002042); material: "saline water (ENVO:00002010), including plankton (ENVO:xxxxxxxx)" | depth 5 m
ATAAACTTGCAAGACATGATGAACCATCACCGCCACATACACCGCAACTATCAACAACTGCATCACCATTTGGAACTCCTGCGCAGTCAGAACATGATGAATTATTGCCATCGCATACACCACACTCATCTTCTATGGCTAAGCCACCACATTCTCCAGCACAATCTTCAACATTTGTACCGCCACATACTCCCGAACAATCTTCAACATTGCCATTACAATCACATGCGCCGTCTGCAATACCTCCTCCATCACACACTCCACACTCATCTATAACAGCATTACCATTTGGAACTCCTGCGCAATCAGAACATGACGAATCATCACCATTACAAACACCACATGCATCATATGTTCCTACACAATCATCTTCATCGTCACATATACCATCAGCATCAACATCATCACAAGCACCACCATCATCAGCACCACCATCATAATAAGTCACATCTACAGAAACACCGCCAGCATCAGAGAACACAATACCACTTAATCCAGTAGCATCTCCAGCTAATACCATCTGCGTCAATGTTCCACAGCCAGCTGATATTGTCCCACCTGTAAAAGAAAAACCAAGAAGTGTTGTTCCAGCTGCTTGAACAGTAAACCCAGCTGAAGCTGCATCACCACCTGCAGTAGATGTTATAGTAGCACCATCAACATTCCACTGAAAACCACCAATATCAAAATCTACATTATACCAAACATCACTACCATCTAAATAAATTGTATTTGCAGAAAGGTCACATGGGGTTTCTTGTGTAAACGCAAAACTAAAAAAGAAGAATAATATTTTTAACTGGTGCTTCATTTATTAATTTTATATATATACATATCCTTAGGCTCAAAAGTAACAACTAATAATCTTTCACCATCAGGTGAAATTTTAAAGTCTCTAATATTTTTTAAATCCATATCTGTTTCATTGATTTTTTCACCATCCCAAAAAGATAATATTTTTTCATTATTACTTGTTGGCTTTAAAAAATATATTTTATTTGAAGATGGATCAAATTGAATTTCTGGAGCAATATACGATGCATTATCTTCCCTGTGTCGATAAAATAAAAATTTTCCTTCCTCAATTCCATCATTCATAATAAAAGCATAGGCTGAATTTTTTGTATCAAGTTCATTATTACTACCTATAAGAATATATCTAGAATTCATATTCGGATGCCTTAAGCATGAAAAATAATTAAGTGTATTGTCCGGTTTTTGAATTTCAACAGGAGTATTAAATTTCATGGATGTATCATTGATATCAATAGGAATATGATAAATTTTAGATAAGGCTTCACTATATGTAACAAATATTAAATCTGAATTATCATTAGAAACTGCAATAGACCTAATTGGTAATGAAACTAAATCCAAACTTTTTAATCCTACAGGATAAATTTTATCCAGCCCCTCATCTACTGTGTTAGTAAAAAATATTTCATCATCTAGTGATAAGCTAACAAAATAAAATCTATCATTAGAAGTAGAAAAAAATGCAGGCTCACCTGCTAAAAAATCAGGGGCAGGATCAAGCATCACTTCAATATCTCCTGAATCTAAATCAAATTCTTCTGGCGATTTATTAACATAAATAGAATTAAACTTATAATTGGCTCCAGTAACAGTAATAAAAATTTGATACTCTTCATCATAATTTAACCAGCCTGCATTTCGTTCATAATATCTTGGACCCCGTTTTTTAAATTTTGACCCTTTATTTTCTTCTTTATATACATCTTCTAAAATAATTTTAAAATCATCATCAATACGCCCTATTTTTAGTGATGAAATTTTTGAAGCATATTCAGCATTAAATTTTTCAACAGTAAATGTTCTAGAGTCAACACCCCATGATGGATTAATTAGAATATTGTTTTTTGTTTGATTGCCTCCTGAACCAAGAAATTCAAAATGGGCCTGTGACATTCCAAGTGATAAAAAAATAAAATAAACAAAACCTAATATATAGTTATTGTGCATATCCACCCCCAAATAAAGTAATAAAAAGTAAATATTTCGCCCATGAAGGGAAATTCTTTTCATTTTGATTTAATACTAAGCTATAATTTGATTGTTCAACATTTTTTCTTTGATATATAATAAATTCATTATCTTTTTTTAAAGCAATAAATTCATTTTCAAAGCCTGGTGAAATCTGCACTCCGCCCTGATTAGTATATGTTGCCACCTGCGTGCCGGTTTGAATGTTGTTATAGCTCCATAAAAAATTAGAAGATAAAGAAATCTTTGACCAGTTATATGGGACTTCTGAAACAGCAATTCCATTGATATCATCAAGATTTAAAATAATATTTTCTATTTTCATTTTACTAAATTCAAATCTGATTTTTTTTGTTCCATTTAAATTTACTGCATAGGTATATTCTGGGTCAATCTTCCTTTTTTCTTGTATAACCGGGACCATGGGTATGGTCATATAAAATCCTTTTTCTTCATTGTGCATATTTAATTTTAATGGAAATGTTTCTTTTCTTAAATAATCCATTCTTTTAAGTTGGCCAGCATATTTTTTACTATACTTATCCTTCTTATAATAAATAGGGGGAGGTTCAATGGTTAAATACATCATATTATTATCAATAGTATAAATCTGCTGCATTTCATTAAAAATATTTGGACCTTGAATATAAATATTTAAATCTTTATACAGCTTATTTAAATTTTCAAATTCTTCATTAATTTGATTGTAATAATTATCAAATAATGCATTATATTCCTGAACTGTTTTTTTCATTTCTGTAGTTAGTGATTTTCCTGAACTCCCAGATACAAGATCTGCACCTGTAATATAATTAGAAGGAATGGGTTCTTTACCTCGAATAAATAATCGTAGATTTTTTTGAACTCTTTCCTTAATAAGCCATAAACTGCTTGACAATATTTTTTTGTACGAAGTAATATCGCCTGATCTTTTTACCGTAAATGTTCCATAAGAAAATTTCAAATTGACGTTAATACTATCCTGTCTATATGGACTACACGTGCTATTATAAACTTGACTTAATAATAGATTGTAATCATCAATTCTTTCTAAATATTCTTCTTTAGACAGCTTGACTTTATTATCTTCATCTTTTTTCTGAATTCTATTAAACTCTCGAACATCTTCGATGATAATGTCACAATCCTCTATTCCAAAAAGAACTGATAACAATAATAATAATATGTTAAAATGTTTTTTCATTAAAAACTTAAAAATAATAGTGTTGCTGCTCCAGTTATTCCCAAAACCCAAAGTCCATTTTTTTCTTTATCTTGTTTATCAAAATCCAGTTGATAGGATTTACCCCATCCAATTTCTGTTTCTTCGCCAAATGATAAATAATTAGCATCTGCCTTACCTAATAAAAAGACATTCTTACCTAATTGATTTTTATCGGTAAATGCAACCTCCCATTCATTTCTTTCTGATTCCAATCTATCATGCCAATTTATAATAAATGTTGAAGTTGAATTATCTTCAATTTCTTCAAAAGTAACCATGTTATGATTGTTAAATTTATTTTTATTAAATGCATTGCAATTTTCATCGATTTTAATTGGATTAAATAAAAATAATTCACTAAGCAGGGGATCGCTTTCAACCATTTTTTCTAAATTAATTAAATTATCTCCATACTTAATTAATTCTTTAATTTCTTTTAATTGAAAATCTGCAAATGAATATTCATTATTAATAATAGCGTTGTCATCATAAAGGCAGCTAGATAGCAGAGCTAATAAATATCTAGATAAAATTTCATATCCATCACAATCTACAATACGTTTTTTTACATAAATTTCTTCATATAATTCATTATACGCTTTGTTATACTCTTCATTGGTAACTGAAGAAAGAATTTCTTCAAAAATCAACTTACACTGGGGGATGTCATCGCTACATGGGTCAGGATAAATACTCAAGCTCGGATTATATCCAAATTTCTTTGCTTTCACAATATCTGAACCAATGGCAGATGTGCCTAGTTCATCAATGATAGGGAATATAGAGTCCTCGCCCAAAATAGATTGCCATTTACATTTATATAAACTTAAATAATACCAAAATGTCCAATCTTGGTTTACAAAAACTTGATTAAAGTCTTTTTTATAAAACCGCTCTAATTCTTGAAAACCTGTTAACAAAACTTTGCGCTTTCCATCTATTTCAACAATTTCATCTGCATTTTTAGATAATGTCAATAAATAAGCAGGATTACGGTACCACCTTACCTGCACTGGATCTCCTAAGTTTTTATCATTTTTTAATTCAATCTTTAAAACAACATCATTGGTTTTGGAATTATACTTTGGCATCTTATAAAATGTTAAATTGTTCAATGCTCCATCTTTTTTCCCTTTTAAAATCTGCTTTCCAAAAATAGATTCAATATGCAAGTTAACAAATGGTTTGTGCCTATAAACTCCTATATCATTATTTAGTTTCTTTAATTTAAGTTTTAAAAATAATTTCTTACCAAAATCCATCGACTCTGCACCTTTGATTTTATCATTTATATCTGAAATAATTTTAAAACTTACCTTTTTCTTATCTTCTGAGAATTGAGGGTCTCCAAACATTTTAGATTTTGGTGTAATATCTCCTTTATATTCACCAAGCTTTCCTTTTTGAAAAATATCAGTAAAATTATCAACATCCCATATAAATGGAGCATCTGCTGCAATAACAAAATCTACCGAGTTACCTTTTTTATATGGATACCATTTTTCTTTAAATATTTTTTGCATAACTACTACGCTGTTTGACTCAGAAATAATTTGTTTTTTATTATCAATCGAGCAAAAGTTTTTCCCCTGATTTATAGACATGCGTAAATTAAACTCATCAGATAACAGGCCAACATTAGTAAACGCTAAACTTCCTATAGATAAAAATGTTCTTTCATCTGGTGGAATATTATCTAATGAAATAACTATATCCTTCGCATTATTAAGAACTTCTATTTCTGCTTTATACAAATTATTTTCAGATTCAATTAATGCTTTTTTAAATGTGCTCCATGATAAATCAACTCCCTCAGGAATTCGAATTAATAAATCCTTTATCCTTCTAGCAGATTTAGGAATCTCCGAAAAATCTACTTTCATTTGATATGCATATTCAATATCATTTTGTTTTTCAAAAATTAACTGAACATCTCTTGACCGCAAAATAGGCGCACCATAGGTAACTTTTTTTGTGGAATTAACAACGATATTCTGATCGTTAATTTTTATATTCATTTCCATTGGCTTGGATGAAAAAGAAGGCTGATCAAGGTTTAATTTAATTCCTAAGTTTTTAATTTGAATTTGCTCCATTGTCTGAAAAGCGTCATTAATAAAAACTATCAATTGATTGCCTTCAATGGTATATGAAGGCTTCTTTTTTTTATTTTTAGAAGAAAAAATTTGTGTTTCTTCAGTATCAAAATAACTATATATTGCCTCAGAAAGCTGTAAAGTTATGCGATCTATGTCATCAAATAAAAAGGGTGAATTATTGGTAATTAAAATGTCTGGCAAGATATAGGAATTAATTTTATTATCAATATTTTTAGTATATTCAATGTTTTCTAGCAAATTAATATCAATATCATAAATTTTAAAATCTGCCAATAAAGGTATCGTTGTTTTTTGTCTATAGCTCTTAAAACTTCCTGGTTGTACACCTAGAAACATATCAAATTTTTCTTCTGATTTTTTAGGATTATTAAATAATATATTTTTAATAATAATTTTATCTTGAATTGGTTTTAAAATTTCCATATTAAGTTTTTGATTATTAATTGAAAATTTAATTTTATCATTGTGATTTGATTGAATTTTTTGATCTAACCTAAAAGACAATTCGCTAGAATTACTTAAATCTAGCCAAAGTAAATCTTGAGGCTGAAACACAGATGACACATTATCTGAAAAAATTTCCAAAGACTCCAATGAAGGATTATCTTCAGAAGTAAAAATAATTTGAGAACGATCAATGTCTGCAGAAATTGTTCCAAAAGAAATTTTATTGTTGCAATAAATCTCATCTGAATTATCAAACCCTGCAAGTTGCGTTTTTAAATTAAATAAAGGAATAGATTGTTGTTTGTTTTGGAATCTGAGATCTTTGATTTTTAAAGTATCAGATAATGACAACGATTCTTTTAAGGTAAGTTGTAGATTTTTTTTATCAAGTAAATTAATAGAATATTTTGAATCTTCGGATTTTATAGAATCTGCCCATTTCAATTCAATTTCATCTGGGACAATCAAATTTATACGCATCCCAGCATTTAAAAATTGCTGCTCATTTTGTTTAATCAGCAAATTGGGAACAGTATAATATTCATCCATATTGTTAATAGAAATGAAGGGCAAATTCAACGAAGAGTCCAACCAAAACTCTATATCGTGAATTTTGATATCATTATTAGATGTTGCAATTTGCATATACTCTTTAGAATGTCTCTGTAAAATATTATTCCTTCTTCTCCTTTTATTTTTCTTTTCTAAAGATGTGGGATCAAAATTAGCTGATAAATATAACTTGGATGTATTTAATCCTGATGAAAGAATGGTAAGATTTTCAAAAACAAGGCTAGAACATTCAATAGATTGTTTGACTTCCAAGAACAACGAAGAATCATATAAATAAATATCAAAATAATCTCTGCTGATTTTTTTACCATCAGCAATAATATTTATTTTTGAAAAATTATCAATCCAAGATATCCCTGGATCTAAGCCAACTTTAAAATATCGACCTTGTGTAAAATATTGCTGGTCATTTTGCTTCAATTCAAAATTTATGATTAACGGCAACTTGGAATCATTAAATTTATAATTTTTTAATAGATCTATTGTAATATCAGATTTTATTATTTCAACACCAATATTAATTGAATTATTTAATTTCTCTAAATCTACAGTTTGGCTATTTTGATTAAGTATTGCGGAATTAAAATAAGTGCCCATTTGAATGCTTCCATGAAAAAAATCCTGTCTATTGAAAATAATTGGGACTTTTTTTATTTTCAATACATCTTCAGAATTAATTGACTCCAACAAAGGAATTTCAATAATTGCATTATCGACATTACCATTTATTGTATGAACTATAATTTGTTGATTAATTTTATCTGATGCGCTTCCTCCAAAATTATTATATACATTAACATAAATTCTTTCAGCTATGTACTTGTCATTTTCATTTTCAATAATAGGATAAACCGTACTTTGATTAGTTTGAATGCTGCTTCCATCATCTTTTTTATAAATAAAGGTATTTGATTTTTTAAATAGTGAAGAAATAATCCTTGCATCCCAGCTGACCACTTGATCTGAATCCACATATAAATAAATACTGTTTTCTGCACTAATTTCTTCATTCTTTAAATAAGAAAAATCTATGCGTATTTCATCAACTATACCTTGAGTATCATCTATATGGTAATGATATGCTCGATTAATATTAGACGATGAACAAATTGCAATGTTCAATACAATAAATAAATATAATAGAGAATATAAATTTATTTGATGATAAAAATTCAACATATATGACATGCTTTGTTTTTTAAATATTCTATAATATGTGCTAAAAAATTTCGTTTTCATAATCTATCTAAATTCTAATCTCCCGAACTGAAGTATTTAGATGCTTCTATCAACTCATTAGTATATTCGTGATAATTTTTATTTACCTCAAGTTTAAATTTTCGTGGCGCATTAAATTCCTCAACAATTTTGCCGTTTTTATTAATTAAATCTCCAAACATAATAATTACCCTATTGCATACGTTACTTACTACTCCTATATCATGCGAAATTAATATTAATGTGAGTGGGTTATTAGATTTTTGTCTTTCTTTCCACTCTTCTTTAATATAGTTTAATATATCTAATTTAATTGATGCATCTAAACTTGCCAACGGTTCATCTGCTATAATAATTGACGGATTCATACACATCACTTTTGCTATACTTACTCTACGCCTTTCTCCGCCACTTAAAGATCCGTTAGAGGCTAATATTTTTTTTTCTTTCAAAAAATCATCAAAAGAAACGTTTGAATTTAAAAACTGCGTTCTAATTACTTTTTCATAAATAATTTTTAATAAACTGGCCTTATCAAGATTTGGGTTACCTATTTTAGCAGCCTCCATTAAAGTGCTAATCACTGGCATTTTTAAATTTAATGCTGAACGTGGATTTTGAAATATCATTTGTACGTCTCTTCTTAACTCCTGCAAATTTTTATATGATGTATCTAAATAATTAATTCCTTTTTTGTTTAAAGGTATATGAAAATTTAAATCACCTGACAAACTCCTAATGCCAAAATTTTCTCTTTCATCTTGATTAATTAATCCAATTAAAACTTTCCCTAAGCTTGATTTCCCGCAGCCACTTTCTCCAACAAGTCCAACAAAATCACCCTGCTGAATAGCTAAATTAAATTTAGGGCCAATTTGAAAGCCCGAACTATTGTAAACAAGGTTCAAATCTTTTAATTCTATGACATTCATTCTTGATCCTTTAAAAAAGGCCAGCATTTAACCCATGGTATTAGCGGATCTTCATTATTATTTATACTGCCATCAGCTATATTGATAGCTGGCGGCATTACTTGCGCACATAAATTATTTTTTGATTTATGTTCACATAAACTGTAATATGGACAGCCATCAAAATCATTATCAATGTTATTGCCCTTATTAGAACTTTTAGTTTTAAAATTTGATTGCGTAATATTAATTAATTTTGACGTATATGGATGGTGTTTTTTAGAACTTAAAAAATCTTTAGAAAATCCGTTTTCAATAATTTGCCCCTGATACATTACATTCATTCTTTTTGTAGCTCTTCTAACCATATTTAAATCATGTGAAATAAAAATCATCGAAAAATTTTTAGAAATACTATCTTTTAATCCTTTAAATTTTTCAACAACTATCTTTTTTAAAGTTACATCTAATCCAGTAGTTGGTTCATCAGCAATCAGTAATTTAGGCTTTGTTAATGAAGATAGCACAATCATTGCTCTTTGTCCTTGACCGCCGCTTAATTCGCGAGGAAGGGCGTTTTTAAAACTATTATTATTAAGTTTTAAATTATCTAAAATAGGCTCCATATCATTAACCTCTTTTGATGGGTGCAAATTTTGCAAATTGCTCATTTGCCTATACATAGACCAATAAGGATTCATAAACGAAAGAGGATCTTGCAAGATAATTGACACAAATTTACCTGGTATGTTATTATCTTTTGAAGATTTTAAAATATTTGGAATATTCTTTTTATTATTAAACGGAATATATTTATATGAAGATATATAACAGTGTGTAAACTTCTTTTCAGATTCAGATAAAACATAATTACTAGTAGCACATTTTATATTTTTATAATCACCATCTTTGTTATATAAAGTTAAACGAGTGTTTTTATCAACAACAGTATTAATTGGAAAATCAACAATGCCTTTTTTAATTGAAAGATGCTGCTTGTTCAGGTAAGCACTAGATATATATTTGTTAAAATATTTATTATTATCAGTATTTAAAATTGAAATTTTATTATTGTTTTCATTATCATAAAGTTTAATTTGCCCAGAAACAATTCCTGGATTAAAATCAATCATACCAAAAACCGATTTCATGGTTAGGCTTTTTCCACAACCAGACTCTCCAACAAGGCCTAAGTACTCACCTTCAAAAACCGATAGATTAACATTTTTTAATAATGTATATGTTTTCTTTTTATCAATAAAAAAACGTAAAATGAAATTTTGTCCTTCATTTTCAATTTTAGAAAATGCAATTGTTAGGTTTTTTATATTTAAAAATTTCTTCATTATTATTTGGTTTCTGTAATAATTAAGACTCTGTTTCCAAGCCAACGTATTGAGAGACATAAAAGAATGATAAAAACAAAAGGTGTTATGGTTAAAACAACATCTTGATACATCTGCATATTAATTAAACGGCCAATTTCTGAAATGTTTACATCATATCTAGAAATTAAATTACCCAATGAAATCTGATCGTGTGACGACCCCTTTCCAAAATAAGTGAGAAAAATTTCAATCATTATTGAGAATAGAAAAAAATTAATCGTTTGTAAAATTAAAACCCCTTTAGACTCATAATATAAAATATGCTTAAATATTAAACTATATTGACTAATACCGGAGGCTTTTGCAGCTAAAATAAATTCTTCTTTTCTGAGTTTGTTAATTATACCCTCTAACTGAATTGATAACTTGGGTGATGAAAATAATGACAAAATAAAAATAGTTAAACTTAGACGTATTTCAGGATTTTGTATATGTAATTGAAAAAATAACACGCTGATAATTAATACTATTAATAATGGAACGCTTTGAAAAAACTCTGTAATTATATCACAAAAGTCTTTTAAAATATATTTAAAACTGTACTTTTTTGATTGATTAAAGTTATGCTGAATCAAGCCCATGCCCAAACCTAATCCAACTCCAAAAATCAAGAAACTTAATGAGCCAAAAATTGAAATTAAAATATTATATCTAAATGCAGAAGATAAAGTTACCGCATAATCTCTTCTAAATTCATCTGTTCCAAGCGGCAAAAGAATTTTTTCATTTGTTACAGGATGACTTAGAGTAGGGGAGGCGTATGCGCCAACATTTAGTCTTTGATTAACTTGATGATCAGAAATATTTTCCCAAAATGTGATCAGAATGAGCATACTTAATAAAACAAAAAATAAAAAATTAATTATATTTTTCATCTTTTAAACTCCATTAAATATTTTAATAACACTACTCTCAACGTATTCATGCTACAAATTGTTATAATTACAAGCATTGAAATTGCAAGAAAAATATTAGATTCTGGGACGGTCGAGCTAACGTTAGATGAGTAAGAAAATGTATAGCTCTTATTATCTAAAAAATATTTCCACAGCAAATATCCTAACCCTGATTTTTGAAAAATCATTTCAAAAATCATGCAATTTGAAAAGAATATAATCCATAATGAAAATAATTGATTAATACTATTAATTGTAAAACTTCGCCTCATATGCTTCCAAACATTATCACCCCATGCTCTAGCTGCAATAATAAAATCTTTAGAATTTAGTTCTGACATATCAGTACTTTGCAGAGATGATAGTTCGTAAAAAGCATTAGAGCCAATTGCAATAATAATAATTCCTAATAAATACGATATTTCATTTTGATAAATTGAATAAATAATTATACCAATAATTAAAACATGGATTGTAGAAAGCCATTCAATAATGTTTTTGACAAATTGAGAGGCGCTACTTTTTTTAACAATAACAAAATAATTAAGAAATAAAGATGTAGAAAACGCCAATATAATAGATAAAACTGTTGTAAAAAGGGTTAATAAATATTTAGGACCTATACTTATTGTATTTGATGTATCTTTAAAACTAAACAAAATAATGTTCGACCCATCAACACTTTGACCGTATTGTCCAATTAAAAAATTAAAAACCCATTTAAAATATCCTGTCAATATGTTATAAATAGATTGATCAGAGTGAATAATGAGATATGTTAAGAAACTAGTTCCTAAAATAATAAAAAATAATTTTTTAATATTATAAATAATAACTTTTTTCATTTATCTTGGCTCAATAGTCCAATCTTTAATAGTTGTAAAAAATGTTAGCGGGGTTATAGATAAGTCATGAACAATATTTCTATAAAAACAATGCGGACTAACGCTCCACAAAAACAAGTAAGGCAAATTTTCATAACAGTGTTCATGAATTCTTTCGCCTAGTTCAATTTTTGCGCGCACATTAGTAGTGTTTTTAAATTTTCTAAAAAGATCAGATAAAACAGGATTATTATAACCTGTAATATTCCCTAAATGTCCTGTGTTGTCAGGATTAAATAAAGGCCAAATATTGTTATCCCAACTAAATTCATATTTTCGATATGCTAAATCCCAATAAGAGGGATCTTGAATTTTTTTATTAAACACTTCACGATCTAGGCCATCCAAAATAATAGAAATGCCATATTCTTCAAACGATTCTTGTATAAGCTTGAGCGCATCATGCTCTCTAGATCCATCTTGAACAAATAATGTTGAAAAAATAATTCTAAATTCTAATTTTTCCCATTCTCCATTATTTTTGTTTAAAATATGAAGCATGTTGTCAATTTTTTTAATATTTAAATTTTCAAGTTTATTAACTATTTTTTGATAATCTGATTCATAGCGATCCAAGAGTCCTTCTTTATAAATACCAAAAGAGGGATGAAATGGTCCTGTTATATCCCTGCCTTCAGTTTGATAGCTTTGAAATGTAATATCTTGATCGTGGATCATCTCATCTAAAATGACTCGAAACTCCTTAGAATCAAGCGGAGACTTTCTAGTGTTAAATGCTAGTCCAACCCACGAATTCTTTTCATAGGACTGTCTAACCGCGTGAGAATATCCTTTTAAGCTTCTAATCGCAACAATACTTGAAATTTCTTCTACCAACAAATCTAAACCTTTCTTTTTCTTGGTTTCTGCATTATAAGATTTATTATTTGGTATTTTAAAATTATTAATCATATTAGTCATGATAGGTTCCGTTGTCAATTGAATTTCTTCAATATTCATTGGCGGAGGAGCATAATAATGATACCCATTTCTAGACATATTAATTGTTTTCTGCGCTCCCCTTGTATTAATAGAATCTATTTTAAACATTCCGCCGCCTAATGGCTTTTTAGAATATTCATCACCTGGCAAAATCACGCCTAAACTTCCAATTATATGACGAGGAAGCATATAAAGATTCGGAATGCCCTCCATTACAGTTTTAAAAAATGATTTAACATTAGCGTCATATGGAATCATTTTAAAACTTTTATCAGAAATTTTTTCAATAGATATTTTTTTTGCAATTTTGGAAAACTCTAATCTATCTGAATCTCTATATAAGTTAAATGTAAAAATAATATCATCAGTTGTTATTGGCTGACCATCTTGCCAATAAGCGTCATCTTTAATTTTTAAAAGAATTTCTGAAGAATTTGATTTATCTGGCAATGATTCTACTAAATCAGGTTGCTTCTGCAGTTTTTCATCTCTATACCATAATCTCGAATGAAACAGTTCCTGAAAACGATATTGTCTCCATGTATTTTCAGAATTTATTGGATCAAGTGATTCAATTTCAAATGCTTTTTCAGCATATTTAATCCCGTAATAATTTTGCGCAATCATATTGCTAGATATAATAAATAATAAAAAAAACAGTTTTATATTTTGCATGTTCATCTCCTAAATGTAAAAATTAATTTATTCTCTTCCTTCGTCAGCTCCACCAATTCCTCCAATAGTCGAAACTACCCAGGTTTTAAATGTTGCATTTAAATCATTAAAGTACTGATCTGGAACCTGTACATAATGATCCCTAAAATATTGATACCAAGATGGTATTTTGGCTCCATGCCAATGTCCCATTCTCATAAATTTTAATAATAAACTTGGATAGTTATTATAGATCCAATCCTGCTTATCTTTCGTACAATTAAACCAAAAACTTGTTATAATATCTTCTGAGAGTGCAATTTCATTATTTTTAAAATTAAGCTCAGCTAAAGATGCAATAATCTCTGGAGCATAAAAAATATTTTCAATTTTTTTACAATTATACAAAATAAAACTATCATCAATAACTCTTAAGCCTGCTAATTTTCTTTTTAATAAGTATAATAATCTTAATTCTCTGTCTTCAACAATCTTATAAATTTTTTCAGAATCTTTTAGATCTAAAATATTATATAATTCTAATTCTACCATAAGATCAATCACCTCAATATCTAAAAAATCAACAATGTAACTTTGATCATCAAAAGTGTTGAGCAGATTAGTTAAAAAAGTAACGCTTAAAGTTTGATCATATGTTTTTTGTAATTCGATTTTATTATCTGACTTAGCATACAAAATAGATAGCTTTAAAAGGCATGAAATCCTCCTGTCTTCTGATACGCCCTCACTGTTAAGATATTTGTTTAAATTATAAATTGCCTTATCTAAAGATAGCTTGGCATAGTAATCAAAAAGCTTTGGGTTATAAATTGTATATTCGCTAATTGAAAACAATCGAGGGGGCTTTGTGTTTGATAAATCAGAATATGACTTATCAAGACCATAGGTGCTCCTCACTAAATCACCATATTCATCAAATAAATTATTAAACTCCTGGTTGCTAAAAAGAGGCAAGCCATAAAAACGATCAAGCGCTGGCTGATTATATAAATTGTTATTTAGTTCAAAAAGAAAATCTCGAGCTGCTATAAACTCAAAATAACGCTTAAAATGTAAATTTCCCATAGCATATTGTCTAGGTGCAGCTGAATCATAAATAGCATCAGTTAAAATATTTTCTAATAAATTAAAATTATAGACTTTAAATTCATTAAAATATTTTTTATTTTGATTCTCTAGAGCGTCTCTGTAAAACAAAGAATCTATTTTATTTTCATTTAATGATATGGCTCCTCCATCTAAAATATGACTTTCATTCGAATGAAAATATATTTTTAAAAAAAGACCTAAACAGCCCGTAATAATAAATAAAAGAACAAAATTTTTCATAACTTAACTAATCTATTTTTTTATTTTCAAAACATTCTTGATATTCATTTTTTTCCTCACCTGTCAATCCAGCGGAATACTTCATATATCTTGAATATAATAAATCATTTATTTGTTTAATTTGATTTGCTTGATCGATTGCAAACGCATCCCCTGCGATATTATCATATTGAATAAAGGTTTCATCCATCAAATAGCAAATTGAACTTAAAATTTGCATTCTCAATGATTTTTCATCCTCACCGCAGTTTTGACCTGTAAGCGGACACAAGCTAATATACTTATTAAAAGAAAGGTCCATTTTTCCGCTATTGGGACGCCATATATCGTTTAATAATTTTTCATCTATTTGAGTAATGTTTGACATTAAAAATGCATGAAGGTTATAATAGCTGGGGTTTTCTTCACACACACCTTCTCTAGAGCCCTCTAAAACAACATCCCAGGTTTTAACCGCATTTAAAGTTTCATCATTTAAATGATTTTTGTAAATATCTGCAACTTTAATTTTTGCATCACAATAATTTTTATTCCCCTTGGGCACTTTATTGCAATTTTCAATTGCTGCTTGATACTGTCCATTGTTAAAGGCTTCATTACAATTTGTATAATTGTCATCCATTCTAAAATCTAAGTTATTTTTAGCTCTATTAATATTTCTAATTTCTGTTATTGGCTGTGTAAACCCTTCTGGCTGAAATGTAAACTTATACTCACCATAATTAGGAAGCTCTAATTGTGAAAGACCATCACCTTTTAATTCTTTTATAAAATCTTCATTTTCTGCATATTCAACAATAACAGGCACGCCTCCATTTGTTAATACTGTAAGAATTGCATTTTTTAAATAAAATCCCCAGTTTTTAACTTTTTCTTCTAAATTCAAAGTAATTGTCTCATTATGCTGAACTGCAATATCATTAATTAATGCATTAACAACAATATCATACGCTCCACTTTCATAAACTTTAATTTCTGCTTTGCCATTATCAATGTTAAATGTTGAACTTTTATTAGGCGGCGGGTTAATATCTATTGTCCCAATGCCTGGAATCCCAAATTCTGCATCTTCAACGGTTACATTTAATGTTAATGGGTTGGTAAATAACATCACATCATGAATTTCATTATTTTTTTTAAAATTGAATACTATCACAGTATCTCTATAAATTGCTTTCTTGCTCGAAAATTTTACCTGCACCGGCTCATTTAAATATTTAGGTTTAATTTTTGCATTTCCATATTCATCAACAGCTGAATTTCGATCATAACAGCTTACCAGCGCATCTGTAATAGGGCTTCCAAAAATATTTTTTAATTTTACTGTTTGATTAAGCTTATTAAGCGCTGCAGATGCTTCTGTTTTGCTGGTTTGTATATCCCATTCCAATTGTACTGGCTCGAACATTTCTTTTTCGATGTATAATGTATATTTACCATATTTATCAATTTTAATTTTGGCAAACCCCGCATTATCTGTTGTTGCAATATTTTGATTGTTTAATTTCAACTGAACGCTTGGCATAGGAGTTGATCCATCTCCATAAAAAGTGTTTACATATAAATACGCAACAGGCTTTAACTCAAAATTTATATTATAATTTGATGGATCATAATTGAATGAACTTTTATGATCATAATAATTAACATTATTATCTGAAAAGCTTAAATCAAAATTTTGATTTACCTTTAATGGATTTAAACTAATATCTCCCATTGCATCTGCTTCATACTCTTGGCCATTAACAGAAACTAAAACATTGGAAATGTTCTGCTTTGTCTCCTCATTTAAAACATTTATTATTACTGGAGGCAATTCTTTTAATGTAATAAAATAGTTATTAATATCATCCCCTGGAACAATACTTAAAGTAGTATCAACATCATAATAATAGTCTAATTTAATGCTAACATCAATTTTTGAATTTTTGTATTCAAACAATTCGCGTAATGTTCCAGATGTGTTTGTTGCGCCAATATTTTGATTATTTATATCCACATTTACCCCTGGCAGCGCATTTCCATTTCTATTATTAAATTTAAAATCGACAAATGTTACCTCATACATATCTATAGACTTTACAGCTAGACGATTGTCTTTAGATACATTAATTTTAAAGGATGTTGTTTGAAATTGATTTTTTGAATCTATAATATTAATTTTATAATCTCCAGATTTTGAAAAATGTAATTTATATTGTTGTTTGTTTAAGTCAAGCTTTGCATCAATCAAACAATTTTTTTCACATTCAAATTTTAAGCCTTCAACTGCTTGCTTTGTGTTAAAATTTGTTGCCTCGACATATTGTATTAAAGGGCTAATCATATATTGTTTTGAATTTTGACCGGGCTGAAGCGTTAAAGATTCAGAATAATTTATAAAACCATTTTTTGATAGCTCCACATTTAATGGTGCATTTGAGTATTTCATTTTATATAGCAATTCGCCCTGATTGTTTGTAGTTTCAGTTAATGGATTGCCGTCAATAATAAAATTAACTTTTTCTAATGATTCATTGTCTTCACCAACAACATGAAACAGGACGCTGGTTTTTTGATATAAAAATTGATTTAAAACAGATCCATTATTGTTTTCAGAAATTGCAACGTCTAAAATCGTATCTTCATACTTATTATTAGGATCAGTCACTAGCAATGAATAGTTTTTGTTTATCGAATTAAAAGGGACTTCATACACTCCGTCAACATGCTTGCCAACAAAAACATCTTTAATAGATATCAATAAATCATCGATAGGCTGGCTAGTGCTATAGTCAGCAATATTAAACTGTAAATAGATTGGATCTATATAATAAGTTTTATCATTTGCGTCTGCTGCAATCCTGTAAGATTGACTGAATTTTAAATATTTTGGAACATTGATAGCTAAATTCATTGTTGAGCCAACACTATTTCCATCATATTTGTAAAATATGGCTCCTTCTCCATTTGTTTTTCCAAGAAATGCATCATCAGCATAGACGTTGATGCTAGATACTGGATCTTTAGTTTGGCTATTTAAAAAAACAAACTTTTGGCTCATGCCTTTAAGAAGTTTGACTATGTGATTTTTTTTATATTTTTCTTTAACAACAACTTCCAATGATTGCGTAGAATAATCTGGACAATCTATAGTGAAATCTATTTTATCATTAATTTTATAATTTCTATCCCATAAATTTTCTTTTGGAATGGTGATTTGGAATCCTCCATCTGACTTTTTAACAGCATCAAATTGAATTTGGCTGCTTGATATCTTTGCATCGTGTAATATGGAATTAGTATTTAAGTCCATTGGATTAATTTCAAAAAACATTGCTTCTTTTAAATGTACGTGCATGTTAATCACATCATCAAACATAATGTTTTCATAGGCCATATCCATAGGTCTATCAGATTTAATATAATATTTATCACTTAAAAATCTCAACTTAATAGATACTTTTTCTTTTAAGTTAAATTGCGCCTCCCCTTTAGAGTTAGTACTTAAAATTTCAAGAGTTTTGTTGTTTCCATCTTTTATCACAATCTCAATGTTTTCCACTGGAAGATTGGATGTTTTAAAGGTGATTTTTTTTAATTGTTGTTTTTTATCAACCTCAATAGTTTTTTGGTTGGCGTTTATGCTGTCTTCTGATTTCCCTCCATATATCAAATAACCAACACCTAGAACTACTAAAACAGCAAACAAAACATAGGATACTGGCGATGATCCGCTGCCATTATTATTGTCTGGATTATTAAAATTATATTTATCTTGAATGTTTTTTTTATTTTCCGCCATTTTTATCCCTTATTTATTATTCTTTTAATTCAATTCCGCTATCTTCAACTTTAGGTGTTAAAGCTCTCGTTTCAAAATCAATGATTTTTTTAGGAACCAAAAACCTGTAACCTAAATCATTCGTTGAATCAATTTCAGGATAATATCCCGTTTTTTGATCATTAAAATAATCTTGATGTGTGAAGTAAATAATGTAGCTAATATCAGAATAAAACTTATCTGAAATTAATTCGAAATTTCCTTCTTCATCTGATCTCACTTCTACTGTAGCAGGACTTGTATATATTTTTGCATCTTCAATAGCTCCATAAGCAGTGTCTAATACGGCTCCTTTTAACTTGGTTCCATTAAATATTTGCAATAACTGGTCGCTCTCATTTTCAATACCAACTAGAGACTCTTTAGTGTCTTGATTTTTAATCGTAGACTTTTGTGGTGTTGCTTGATCAGAAGAGGTAGCACACGCGTTTAATAATACTATAATAAATATTAAAATTGTATTTTTAATATAATTCATCTTTTCTCCATATGTTTAATTTGGTTCCATTAATATCCGACATCCCATGCCATTATTAATATTAGCATCAAGATTTGACTGAGTGTTAATAACTTTTAAATCATCTATATCAAAGGATAAATAATTTCCTCCCTTAGCAACAGCGGCTTGACCTTCTCCCTGAACCCATTCCATTAAATTTCCTGACATATCATATATCCCAAAAGGGCTGGGAAAATTGAAAAAATATCCAACTGGAGATGGTCCATTCGTGTTATTATATAAAAGTGGATAGTCGCTATTATAATAATTTGCTCCATCTGAATACATTATATCTCCCCACGGATAAATCGTAGTTTGACCTGTATAAATGTTCGTATGCGCTGCATATTCCCACTCAGAGATCGAGGGCATCCTAAAGCTATATTGAGAAAATTGACTGTTTAAACCGTTGATATAGTCTTCACAGTCCGCTCTGTTAACTTCTGCGGGCATAGCTAGCGATTGAGATTGCCATCCTGAAGGGCCTGATACTAAGTCACTGTTTGTCAACTCGTATGTAGATAAATAATAATCCGTGCTAGAAGCACGATCAATAAGTCGAAATCCAGGAATAGTCAAAACATTTAAAGATTTCGCCAATCCATCTGGCGTCACATAAAGCGTTTCATTGCCCTTAAGGCCTACATAATATTCTCCAGAATTTAACCCTGATATATCAACATGAATAAACCCATCAAACACTTTATTTAACTTATTAGTAGAAATGTCAACTTCTTGCACCAAAGACCCTATTTGGTTTTCAGACAATTTATCCCAAATGAAAAGCGTGTGATAATATTGAAGCTCACTATTGCTTTCAACATAAACTCGAAGTTCATTGTTAGAGATTGGCTGAGAATCAATTAATAGTTCGTTGCGCTCAAAAATAAAATTATATTGAGATGATGATAAACCGTCTACAGAAACGCCATCAATAGTTTGTGAATAATAATATTCTACATTATATTCAACATTAGGCCTAAGGGCGCCCTGCTCCGCATTTAACTCTGAGCAATTATATAAATCATTGTATGTATTGCCTGCAATGCATAATTCTAGATAATCTAAATATATATCTCTAGTTATCTCTCCATTAATATTATCTTGATTTAAAGCAATCGAAGATAGTCTTACATCACCTGATGAATTAGTGATTTTTTCCATTAAAAATAAATTTGAATAGTCTACAATATTTAAATTATTATGATTAATTGTAAAGCCCTGACAATCATCATCGTGTGTTGTGTTGGGTGGGCTGCAATTACTTGGGCTTACAATAGGCAAACCATAATTGTCTCCAAATAAAAATACGCTTTCTGAATTTGATGTTACCTTGCTGTACTCACCGCCATATTGAGTTTGAATAGTAATATAATAATTAGTATTAATTTCATTAATAGGCAAAGCATAAGAATAATTATTGCTGCTTTGATTGACAATAGGAACAACAGCCGGAGTTTCAACAAATGTTTGAGGGTGCCCTTCAAGGACAGTTGGAGATTGTAAATAATTAATGACAAAATTTTGTGCACTCTCATCACATCCCTGGTCTGTTTCATCGGGATATGACCATGTAATATTTAAACTGCTGCTATTTAATAATTCCATTTCTATATTTGATACAGAGCACAAATAAACTTCGAATTTAGGCGATGTCAATTCTGATTCGCAGTTATACAAGAAAAAGCACAATATTATATATATTATTTTTCTTATTTCCATTTAAACCATTTGCTTCTTATGTAGTAATTTGACAACGCATTAATAATTAGCGTTACTCCGGTATATAGATAAATGTTTTTTTCTGCCTTTTCTGCTTTATTATAATATTCTATTGAAAGATTTTTGTTTACTATGTTTCCTTGCTGACCTAATGGCCCAGAATTATATAAATTTAAAAAGCTAAGCGATTGATCATTATAATCATTAAAGTCTCCAACATTTTTCAGCGACATCAATCCAAACAATACGTATGAAGTCATCGGCAAATATGAAGTCCAAGCTTTATTTGCTTTACTATCTCCAGCAAGCATCTGACCAAGCCCTGGAAAAACCAAATTATAGGCATATGCTTTGGGCTTAGAATAGCTAGTTAGCATAAATTCGGTCGGAGTATTAATATTTAGTTTGTATGAAGAACTGTCCACTAAAGTAATTTTTTTAGTTAATGTTTTGGGATATTTTTCATGAAAAACTGCTGCTCTATAATTCCATTGTTTTTGATACTTCTGATCTGTTAATACTAAAATATTATTTTCATTATTAGTAATTTTTGTTTCAATGCCTTTTAAATTCAACAAATCAAATAATTTTACTTTTGGTTTATTAGAATTTATGTTTTCTCTATTTTGATTTATAAGATTAATTTTAAAAGCGCCTATTTTTTGTCTATAGCTTAAATTAATAGCATTTTTATTTTCTTCTATTCGTTTGTTTTGAATAGTTTTTTTATTAAGCTTTCTCAATGAAAAGATTTGAGGCTTAACATAATGCTTATCAGAAATTAAGTTTTTAGTTGAAGATTCAATCTGCATATATGATTTTATGTTTTTAGGAATAGCAACTATTTTCAGTTCATTCTGGTGGGTTTTAAAATCTTTAACTTGCCCAATTTTTCTTCCATTAACAACCACATCGTCAGTGTCTGAAATTTCATTGTCTTGATTTATAATTGCTGTAGTAAAAAAATAACGTTCATAAAAATTGTTTAAATTATCTAAAAAAACTTCTTTACTAAACTCCTGCTTTAAATTTTGGTTGTTATATTTTGCTAACAAATCATAACGGGTGTTGTATAGCAATATTTTAATTGATGATGGGCGAATTTTAATATGAAAAACAACATCGACGTTTTTTAGCTGCTTTTTAATTCTCTCAGCCTTAGATGGGCTAAGTTTTCTTGTAATATATTTTTTTAAAACAACGGGCTGTATGTTCGTTTTAAAATAAAATTTAAAATAATTTAAACAGCTCTCTTGCAAGGATTCATTTAGAATATTATTCCATGTATCTTCATTAAAATCTCGACCCCAAATTTCTCCAGAATGCTCTATGACAGTTAAATAATTAATTTGATCTAAATATTTATTCCCATCAACAAGAACAGGTGCTGAGTGACTGCACACTTCTTGCATAAAACAATATTGTGAAAACACAAAAAATAATAAATATTTAGTCCAAAAATTTATAACAGCTCTCCTCTTAGCAATTAAAAAATTTAGTGTAAAAAAGTGAATATCATAAATTAAATATATTATTTAAAAGTATCTAACAAAAAATTTTTCCGTTAACAATAGTATATAGCACTTTACTTTTTATAATATCTTTTGGGTCTACTGATAAAATATTATTATCAATAATTGTTAAATCTGCATCAAAACCTTCCTTTATTTTACCCCTTCTATTTTCATCAAAGCCTCCAAATGCTGCCCAAGTAGTAAACATTTTAAGAGCATTTTTGCGATTAACTTTTTCTTGAGATTGGAAGCCTTCTTTTGGCCAGCCTTTATGATCTTGCCTAGTTACAGCAGCATAAAATTCAAATAATGGATTGCCCGATTCAATTGGGCAATCTGATCCTCCTGGAATTTTTAACCCAGCATTAATAAAAGACTGCCATCTAGATATCAAATTCAATCTATGTTCACCAATCCTTTCTGGCAACCATTTCATATCACTGGTACAATGACTTGGCTGCATAGATGGTAAAATATTAAATTCTTTAAAACGCATTATATCACTATCTCCAACCATCTGAGCATGCTCAATTCTCCATCTACGATCATTATTTTTACCCACAGTATTGGCATAATGAGTTAAAACATAATCATTTCCTCGATCTCCAATGGCATGAGTATTTAACTGAAAATTATTTTCATAACATAATTTTGCTAGACTGGCAAACTCTTCTTTGCTAATCAATATTAAACCACAATTATGTTGGTCATCGCAATACGGTTCATGTAAGGCAGCTCCTCGGCTACCTAATGCTCCATCAATAAATGCTTTAACCGACCTTATGGTTAAATAATCATTTTGATAATGTCCTTTTTTAAAAAATTCACTTAATAGCTGGCGATCATTGCCAGATAGCATTCCATAGCATCTAATAGGGAATTTGTTTTCATTTATTAATTCAATAATAGCTTCTACAGTTGTTCTGTCCTGCCAAGCATCGTGGACTCCTGTAATTCCCATTTGAGCTGCTTTTTTTGTTGCAGAATAAATCCATTTTTTGACTTGTTCTTTATTCTCTTTTGGTAAATAATTTTTAAATACTCCCATCGCATTATCTACAACAACACAGTTGTTAATTACTTTGCCCCCATCAATATTGTTCATTTGATTAGTTGTTACATTAGCTCTGCTAATTGCCGCATCATTAACCCAGGAAGCATGGCCATCAATGCGCGTAAAATAAATTGGATTATTAGGTGCAATGGAATTTAAAAAATCAGATTGAGGGAAAAGTTTATCTTTCCATAAGTTTTGATCCCACCCAAAACCTAAAATCCATTCATTTTTTTTAATATGCTGTAATTTATCTTTAATCAGAGTTTCTATTTCTTGCAATGAACACACTCCTTTTAAATTTAATTGCTCTAACCTTTTCCCATAATTTTTTAAGTGAAAGTGTGCATCAATAAATCCAGGAATAACTGTAGCTCCTTTTAAATCTATTGTTCGAGCTTTTTTAATTAATTTATTAATACCATAAATTTTACCATTATCAATTGATATAGAAGATGCATCAGGGTTAACTGAGCTTTGAGTAATAATATTGCCATTAATAAGGTTGAGTGATTTCATATTAAATTTTAATGTTTAATGCGTTTAAATTACCTAATTTATTCTATTAACTAACATCCTTATTTACAATGATTGACTTAAGAAGTGATACAGTAACACAACCATCTCAAGAAATGAAGCAATTTATGCTTAATGCGCCTTTAGGTGATGATGTCTATGGAGATGACCCTTCAATTCAGGCATTAGAAAAACAGGCTGCTGACATATTTAAAAAAGAATCCTCCGCCTTTGTTCCATCTGGAACTATGGCAAACTTAATTTCTGTTTTGTCGCACTGTGATCGTGGTGATGAGATAATATTAGGAAACAAATCACATATTTTTGTTTATGAAGCTGGAGGTATATCTGCCTTTGGTGGCATACACTCTCATCAATTACACAATAAAGACAGTGGAACAATTTGTTTGTCTGACTTAGAGGGCGCCATACGCAATCCAAATGATAGCCACCATCCTATAAGCAAACTAATATGTTTAGAAAACACACACAACCTATGCTTTGGTGCGCCGATCAAAGAAAATTATTTTAACTCTGTTAAAGAAATAGCCAATAAATATAGTTTAAAAATACACATAGATGGTGCGAGAATTTTTAATGCATCTGTTGCATTAAACACTGAGGTGCACCACCTAACAAAACACGCAGATAGCGTTTCATGCTGCCTATCAAAAGGCTTGTCTTCTCCTGTGGGTTCGTTAATTATTGGAACAGCAAAGTTTATCTCAAAAGCAAAAAGAATGCGAAAAGCTTTGGGTGGCGGCATGCGACAATCAGGAATTTTAGCCGCTGCTGGAATTTATTCTTTTAATCATATGATTGATCATTTAGATACTGATCACGAAAATGCAAAATTGTTGGCAGAAGAGTTATCAAAAATTGATAATATTAAAATTGATTTAGAGAAAATACATACCAATATTATCTTTTTTTATTTACAAAATACAAACTTAAAAGATGAAAAATTTATTTTAGAATTATTAAATAATAATATTAAAATTGATTCTAAAGGAAATCGTAAATTTAGAATGGTAACACATTCCAATTTTAAAAGGGATGACATAACAACAGTGATTAAACAAATTAAATTAATATTAAAATAAAATGTCAAAAGGCGTAACACCTAAAAGTGAAAATTTCTCTAAATGGTACACTGATATTATTACTAAAGCTGAATTAGCTGACTATGGTCCAGTTAAAGGCACAATGATTATTAGACCATATGGATATCAAATTTGGGATAATATTAAAAATATTTTTGATAAAGAATTTAAAAAAACAGGACATGTTAACGCATATTTTCCTCTATTTATACCTAAATCATTTTTGAACAAAGAAGCCGAACATGTAGAAGGGTTTGCTAAGGAATGTGCAATTGTGACGCATTCTCGATTAAAAGTCAATGAGGAAGGTTCTTTAGCGCCTGACCCTGATTCAAAACTAGAAGAAGAAGTGATTGTACGCCCTACAAGCGAAACTGTTATATGGTCAATGTATAAAAAGTGGATTAATTCACATCGAGATTTACCTATATTAATTAATCAGTGGGCAAATGTAGTAAGATGGGAAATGAGAACTCGACTATTCTTAAGAACAAGTGAGTTTCTTTGGCAAGAAGGTCATACTGCTCATAAAACAGAAGAAGAAGCAGTTGATGAAACTCTAAAGATTTTAAATATTTATCAAGATGTTGTTGAAAATTACATGGGTATACCATTAACAATAGGTAAAAAATCAGAAACAGAAAAATTTGCTGGTGCAGTTGACACATATACCATTGAAGCAATGATGGGTGATAAAAAAGCCCTGCAAGCGGGGACATCGCATTATCTTGGTCAAAACTTTTCTAAAGCATTTGATGTTAAATTTCAGGATAATGATAATACTGAGAAATTTGTTTATGCAACAAGCTGGGGAGTAAGCACTCGATTAATTGGAGCATTAATTATGGTACATGGGGATGACAAGGGCTTGCGACTTCCTCCGAATATTGCGCCGATTCAAATTGTAATCGTTCCAATCTATAAAAATGAAGAGGATTTAAAAAATATTAAAAAATTTATTGATCCTTTGCTTAAACACTTATCAGAAAACAATAAATCTTTTTATTTAGATGATCGAGAAAATATGTCTCCTGGATTTAAATTTAATGAGTGGGAAATGAAGGGTGTTCCATTGCGCGTTGAAATTGGTTTACGTGATTTAAACAATGAAGTTATAACAATTTCTAGAAGAGACAACAATGAAAAAAATGCCGTCCCAATCAATGAATCAGAAAAAACAATTCTCGATACTTTAGATGATATACA